>Ga0189287_100034_pt1 | contig 216489 bp, 228 predicted proteins | sample UW86minimetaG_FD_130319 | JGI IMG/M metagenome (GOLD analysis project Ga0189287, IMG submission 130319) | Marine microbial communities from the Costa Rica Dome - UW86 mini metaG | ecosystem: Environmental > Aquatic > Marine > Oceanic > Photic zone | place: Costa Rica: the Eastern Pacific...
CATTTCCATTTCTGCCTGGGCAATGTCGTTTTTCTGCTGTTCCAGCTGAGCCCGTTTGTTTTCCAGGATGGTCAGCATCTTCAGCAGCTGTTTTTCATTGCCGCTGAGGGTTTCGTCCCACAGGTCGAACAATTCTTTGGTTTCCGCCAGAGAGAAGCCCATGCGTTTATTTCGAATAATATGTTCTAGGCGGGCCCTGCATTTTGAATCGAAAATACGTGTCCTCCCGTGCCGACACGGGTTAAGCAAACCTTGATCCTCGTAGAAACGAACGCTTCTGGTGGTTATTTCAAATTCGTTCGCTAACTCGCCGATACTGAAAGTTTCTTGTTGCGACATGGGCTGATCCTTATGGGCTGTATAGGAAAACGCTAAGTTTTCTTTCCCATAAATGTTCACTCCAAAACGCTAGTGAACCGGTAGTATTGGTAACCAGGGGTGGTACAAAGTTAAAACTTGGTTAACTGGTTTAGATTCCCGTTGTTTCAACGAGTTTTCTTGCATCCTTGCTAGATTATTAACTCTGGGCGGTCGAGTGCTTGGAGAGAGCCTATAAAGCTCTCTCCGGTGTCGTGATTTGTGGGGACTACTTTATGGCCGAGTAGATTTTGGCGTGAGGCCCGGAGACTTGGGTTTCCCAGGCTTCAGATGCCTTGTCAAAATCGTATTCCAAGTAATCAACAGAGATATCTTGTTCCTCTGCGATCTTGAGCAAACGCTCCCAGATTCTTCGTCGGTCATCCGGTGCGCGCTGCCCAGTTCCGATGACTGATAGCGATCTGAAAAGCAGGAGCGCCATATCCAGATTGATTTGCCGGCCAGCGCCTGTGCCTATGGTCATGATGCGCGCGCCCCAACGTGTGGCTTTCAAGGCATTTAGCATTGGTTGGCCGCATACAAGATCGAGCACTACATCAAACCCTTCTCCAGCTGCGTCTCTAAGCGCCGCTTCGTCTTTTTCGTCGCCGTTTAAGCAGACAATGTCATCAGCAATTCCCCGTTCCTTTAGCCGAAAAAGGGATTCTTCATGTCTTGCAGCCGCAACGACCTTTCCGGCGCCAAGATATTTGGCAAGTTGAAGTGCAATCTGTCCCAAGGTGCCGGTAGCTCCAAGGATAAGTACTGTTTCACCTGGCTGTATTTTTGCTTCCTCGAGAGGAATAAGGGCACCTGTTGCGGCAATGCCCATCGTAATTGCTGTTCGGTCATCAATGTGGTCAGGCACCTCCCATACCTCCTCTTGAGGTACAAGTGTTCGCTCAGCCCATGCGCCGAAAGGCAGGACTGAACGTTCTCCGAAATAGACTCTTGTTCCATCAAGGGTTCGCCCGACTCCTTCACCCCGGATGACACAGGGGTACTCCACACCTAACCGGTATGCGCCTAAAACATCCCATCCGCCCAGTCCTGCAGTATCGACGTCAATGAGGACTGCTCCCTCTTTCTCCTGAGGCTCCGGAAAATCCTGGATGACGGGAATTGCTCCACGCTCTTTAATCACTGCTGCTTTCACGTCGATCTCCTTTTGTTGTTGGCGCTGTTATTGGCAGGGGTTGGAGGAGTGGTGGAATATTTTAATCGTACGCTGCACTAGTCTCGCTCTAATGCCATGGCAACGCCTTGTCCACCACCGATACAAAGTGTTGCTAGGCCTTTCTTGGAGTCTCGTCGAGTCATTTCATAAAGTAGCGTGACGAGGATGCGGCATCCGGACGCCCCAATCGGATGCCCGAGGGCAATTGCGCCTCCATTTACATTTACCTTCTCAGATTCCCAGCCCAGCTCTTTGCCTACGGAAAGGCACTGGGCGGCAAAAGCCTCATTAGCTTCGATGAGATCAAGGTCCCCAACAGACCAATTCACTTTGGCAAGACATTTCCGTGTGGCTGGAACGGGGCCAATACCCATTATGGAGGGATCGACGGCGGCGCTCGCGTAACTCTTAATTCGAGCGAGAACAGTAAGGCCTAGCTCCGTTGCTTTTTCGGCTGACATCAAAAGTACCGCGGCAGCTCCGTCATTTAATGAGGAAGCATTGCCTGCTGTCACGCTGCCACCTTTTGCGAAAGCTGGCCTCAGTTTTGAGAGTCCGGCGGAAGAGACGTCACCCCGAGGTTGCTCGTCAGTATCAAACTTCAGCGGCGAACCTTTGCGCTGAGGAATTTCCACTGGGGTTATCTCATCTTTAAATCGACCAGAGGCCACGGCCTCACTGCCCTTTAACTGAGAGATGACAGCAAAAGCATCCTGCTGCTCACGGGTAATTTGATATTTCTCCGCAAGGTTCTCTGCGGTGACCCCCATGTGATAATGGTTGAAGGCGTCAATCAATCCGTCTGTAAGCATGCTGTCTTCAATTTGTGAGTGCCCCATACGAAGTCCGCTTCGAGCTTTACCCAGAAGGTAAGGGGATTGACTCATGCTCTCCATACCCCCCGCTACAACAACATCTGCTTCTTTGCATTGAATCGCCTGGGCTGCCAGATTGACTGATTCGAGGCCAGATCCACAAAGCTTGTTCAATGTCATTGCTGGGGTAGTAAAGGGAAGCCCTGCCTTGATAGCGGACTGGCGCGCAGGATTCTGGCCGCAGCCGGCAGACAACACCTGGCCCATGACAACATTGTCAACTAGTTCCGGGTTGAGAGAGGTGGAGCTCAGTAAAGAGCGTATAACCGTCGCCCCGAGATCAACAGCAGAGGTATCTGACAAAGCGCCTTGAAAGCTTCCTATTGCAGTTCGCGTTGCGGCAACAATTACTACGCCTTGCATTTCCTTCTCCAAATAAAAAGGCGTGACTACCGGGGGGAGGTAGTCACGCAAATGCCCCGATAGGAGCACCTCCGCCCAAGGGGTGAAGCAACAGGTACTTCGCTCGCGAAGTTGGGTCCGTACAAGGGCAGAAAAACATTGCCAACCTAAGATAGGTCCAATAGTGACGATAATTCTACATACAGACGAATATTTTGTACAGAGAATTTTTAAGCTGCGTGCAGATTGTTCTGTAGGAGGCGAGGCGCTAGGCGTCGATGCGTTGAGACTGGATTGCCTGTATCTGCGTTCGTTGGAGTAAATCTGAAAGCGCTTCTCATCTCAGAATCATATAGGTTAGATGAGAAGCATCGCCTGCTTATCGGAAATTCACGAATCTTTCCGTTTCGCCTTGATTGATTCTGCAAAATCACTTTTGAGGGTAGGGAAGTACGCAATTTGGCCTCCCATCCCGCCGGCAATGTCGATAGATGCACCGCTGATGAAGCTTGCATAGTCGCTTGCAAGAAACAGTGCCATGCCGGCAACATCTTCGGGTTTTCCAAACCGCCCAAGTGGGACAACTTTTAATACCATTTCGTTGAACTCTTCACGGGTAACTCCGGGGCCCATTTCTTGGAAGTGTCTCTCCCATTGCCCGGTATCGATCCATCCCATATTCAACGAGTTGACGAGAATGTTGTCTTTTGGGAGTGACATGCCGAGTGATTTGGACAAGGCGACGCAAGAAGCTCGGTTGATAACCGATGGGATACCAGAGGGTGTAGGGATTGTGCCCGCCAGGGCATTTATCTCGATAATTCGCCCCCAGCGCTGTTTCCTCATGTGAGGAACGACAGCCTTAACAAACCTAAAATGCCCCATCTGGAGGACATTCGCGTGATCAAGAATGTCTTCCGGGGTCAGTGAATCCAGTGATCCCCCTTTGCCTTGTCCTGCATTATTGACCAGGACGTCTACGCCTCCCCAAGCTTCAGTGATGTCATCGACAAAGGCATTAACAGCCTCAGTGTTTGTTACATCCACTGAGCGAGCGATGATACTAGCTGCCGAGGATTGCATCTTGTCAGCTGCTGCTTCTATAGCTTTCGCATCGCGAGCACAAATGGCTACACGTGCGCCGTTCTCTGCGAATGCTGAGGCTATCGCGTAGCCGATACCCCGAGATGCGCCAGTGACGATTACTCTCCTTTTACTGAGGTCAATGTTCATAAGGTTTGTCTCCGCTTTTGTTCTTCGGTTCGTGGCTTTCGCTGGCCAAGGCGATCAGCGGCAGCGCTTGATTTGGCGGCCTGCTTGTCGGCTCTGGCTTGGCGTCATTCTCGAAGTAAAACATAAGTTGGACACAGAGGGCTAATATGTTTAATTTTGTCGAATGACAAGTTGGCTAGCGTGGCAGGCTGTTGAAAAAACGTAATTTTAAACATTTTCTTTCAAAATGTTTGATTTTTATAAAATCTCAATAGAGAATGAAGATCTAGATTTGGAATTACGGAGAGTTCGACTAGGATGGTGAGAGGATAGAAATTTTCTGTCCTAGATTTTTGGGTCGGCTGTGGGTCAGTAGTCTAAGGCAGTGAGCGCCAGTCAGCCGTAAGCTCTGAAAATAAAAACAAGGGAACAATATGAACACTATAAAAAAGCGTGATCACATTGACATGATTCAACGAAGTGCCCTGGCTGTTGCGATCATGGTCGCGACCGGCAGTGCTTCCGCAATGGAGATTGATGTAGGGAATCCTGATATTCGTCTGCGCTGGGACAATACGGCTCGCTATAACCTTGGCGTGCGCGTAGAGGATCAGGACAGCGCCATCATGAACAACCCGAACTATGATGAGTCTGATGGCAAGTTCGAGCAAGGCGACATTGTAACCAATCGTCTGGACTGGTTGACCGAGGTCGATTTGTCTTACAAGTGGCATTTCGGTGCCCGAGTCAGTGCTGCAGGTTGGTACGACGATGCCTACAAGGATCGTACTGTGGAGTCCAATCTGCCTGGCTACTCGACAAGCTACTATGGAGACAGATATAGCTCTGAGGTGGCTCGCTATGTGAACGGACCGTCCGGAGAAATTCTAGATGCGTTTGTTTGGACGAACTTCGATATTGCAGGTACACCCATCAACCTGAAAGTGGGTCAGCACACTCAGTACTGGGGTGAGGGCCTTCTTTTTGGTGCTCATGCCGTGTCGTACTCGCAGGCGCCACTTGACGCTGTTAAAGCTGTAACCAGCCCGGGAATTGAAACAAAAGAAGTGTTCTTGCCGGTAGGGCAAGTGACTGCGCAGGCTCAGTTGACCGACAGTCTCACGGTTGCCGCTCAATATTACTATGAATGGGAATACACTCGCTTTCCATTTGGCGGTACCTATTTTGGAGCGGCAGATCCATTCTTCGAGGGGCCAGATCGCTTACCAGCGGCGCCCGGCTTCGATTTGGACCGTGCGCAATCCAAGTTTGGACGTGATGACGCAAACTGGGGTGTAATGGCGATGTACACCTTCCAAAGTTCAGGATCGCGAGTAGGCGCGTTTTATCGCGAGTTTGATGACTATCAGGCTTGGTTGTCTCCCCAGGTCAATATGGCAACGGGCGAATATCGCCTCGTCTATCCCCGCGACGTCAAACTCTTTGGTTTAAGTTGGGGAGGTACAGTCGGTACACACTCTGTCGGCGCTGAAGTTTCGTATCGACAGGATGGCGCTCTCAACGCCACGGGCGTTAGTAACGTTGATGATGAAGGGCCGAGGGGTGATACCTTTCATGCCGTCATCAATACCGTGTATGGCGTGCCTCGGAACTGGTTGGCTGACAACTCGGTCTTGGTTGCCGAATTGGCATACAGTCATTTGAATAAGGTTACTGCTCACGAAGAACTGTACAAAGGTGAAGGTTATAACTGTACAGATCTCCGTACCGGTGGTCAGGGTAGCGAAGATGACGGGTGTTCAACGCGCAACTACTATGCGGTTGCTGTGAACTTTACGCCAGAATATCTTGCCGTTCTTCCCTCTTGGGATCTGAAGGTGCCCCTGACTCTTAATTACGGTCTCAGCGGCAATGCTGCAACTGCAGGTGGTGGCTCAGAAGGCTCGCTGTCCTGGTCTGTAGGAACTGAAATGACATACCAGCAGAGTCATCAGTTTACGCTGCGCTATGCAGATACAGCAGCGCAAGAGAAAAATACCCAAAATGTATTCGGCGACACGATGGTGAACGGAAACGGAGCTGTTGGTGGAACAGACCGTGGCTGGTTGTCCTTTACATACAAAACCTCCTTTTAACAAACATAAAAACGGAGATTCCATATGAAACTCAGAAAGCTCCTATGCAACCTTGCTATCAGTCTTTCAGTATTCGGTTTGGCGTCGAATGTGTCTGCTGCCGTTTCACCAGAGGCTGCCCAAAAACTTGGAAATGAGTTGACTCCTTTTGGAGCCATCAAGGCTGGTAATGATGAAGGAACCATTCCGCCATATGAGGGTGGTTTGAGGACCGCACCAGAGGGATTTGAGCCGGGTAATGGCTACTGGATCAATCCATTCAAAGATGAGGAGCCGCGCCTTAGAATCGACGCGAGCAATTATCAAGAGCATGAGGATAAACTCAGCGCAGGTCAGATTAAGCTGCTGAGCACATATCCGGATACTTATTACATTGACGTCTATCCAACCCATCGAACTGCGGCCTATCCGCAAGACGTGCTTGATGCCACTGTTCGTAATGCGACAACTTGTGAAACTCTCAAGGATGGTTTAGCGCTGGATCCCTCCTGTCGTGGCGGGCTCCCATTCCCGATTCCACAAACGGGTAATGAGATGATGTGGAATCAGCAAGTTCGCTACAACGATGGGAAATATGGAACGACTACTGCTGCTTCCAATAGTTGGATTGTTGATTCAAACGGAAGCGTAACCAAGGCTTCTGAGCAGCGGACTTTCGTAGAGCGCCCGTTCTATCAGACGGACGTAGAGGGCCGTGATCCACAAATGTTTTACCGAGTGTACTCGGTAACACAAGAACCTGCCCGTCGTGCTGGTGAGCTAACTGGGTTTATGGACTTTCTTGATCCTACCGAAAGTCCCCGCCGGGCATGGAGTTATACTCCTGGCCAGCGTCGGATCAAGCGAGCTCCAGAATTCGCCTATGACACTCCGGTTGCAAGTATGGGCGGGCTAGAGCTGTTTGATGAACTGTTCATGTTCTCGGGCATGCAAGACCGTTTCGATTTTAAGCTTGTCGGCCGAAAAGAAATGTACATTCCCTACAACACGTACGAGTTCTACTTCGATTGCGAGCAGGACAACCAGTTCATGAAGCATCACGTGAACCCTGAGTGCGAGCGTTGGGAGTTGCATCGAGTTTGGGTGGTTGAAGCGACCCTTAAAGACCAATATCGCCACGTTTACAGCAAGCGTACATACTACCTCGATGAAGATACGTATGGAGCTGGTATGTATGACGCTTGGGACCAAAGCGGCCAGCTCTATCGCTCAATGATGTTGGGTGGCGTGCAATTTTACGATCATGACATTCCTTACATCGTTAAGCATGCCATTTATGACTTCAATAAGGGCATGTACGGCATTATCAATGATGCACTCAACGGCGGTTATCGCGTGCTCGAAGAGCCTCGTTCAGAGCGAGAGCTGAGTCCACAAGTTATCGTGAACAGAGAAAGTGCTCGTTAAAATTGGCCTGTAGGTATTCCCAGGGATGGGATGCTTATTCGACAAACTGTCGCCCTTCTCCAGGAAGTTCAGAAAGACAAAGCAGTAATCTGAATTACCAAGGACAAAAACAATGAAAACTCGCCGATTCCATTTGCCAACAAATTTTGCCAGATCCGCACTTCTCAACTGCGGTGTTGCGTGGCTTTTCTGTTTGGCGCTAGTTAATCCTCAGCAGCTTTTCGCCGCGTCAACTTCAGGTACGGCTACTGCGAATGCGGCGGGCGATTTATTCAAGGAAGCGCCAGACCAACCTTATCCCTCTACCCAGCCAGTGATCGGGCTTGCGGCGGCAGGGAGTGATTTAATCGGGGTAGGTTTACGCGGTCTGATAATTAAGTCTGAAGATGATGGTACGACCTGGCAGCAAATCTCAAGCCCTGTCGACACTGACCTGGTTGATGTCTACTTCAGTGATTCCAAGAACGGTTGGGCAGTTGGTCACGATTCCGTTCTATTGCAAACGGAAGACGGCGGCAGTTCTTGGTCAGTAAATCTGGACGGAAAGAAACTAAAGACTCTGCTAGAAAATCACTATTCATCTGCGCCGTCGCTCGACGACTTTGAACGCGAGAATATGCTGGCTGAGATCGACTTTGCGACGAGTACTTCCGCAAATCCAGAAGTGATCCCAACTCCGTTTCTGAATGTCCATATCGACGAAAACGGTGAGGGCTATGTTCTGGGTGCCTTCGGGATGTTGCTTTATACCGATGACAATGGCCAGAGCTGGGTGCCATGGATCGAGCGCACAGATAACGAACGCAGAATGCACCTCTACGGTATCGCGTCAGCTGATGATGGTTCGATGTACATCAGTGGAGAGCAGGGTCTATTGATGAGATTGGATAGAGAGCTTAAAAGGTTTGTAGAGGTCAACATTCCTTACCCAGGAACGCTCTTTGGCGTCAGTGTTCATGGCGACGTTATCTTGGCCTACGGGCTCCGCGGGAACCTCTTTGTGAGCAAGGACCACGCAGGCAGTTGGAGCCATATTGAAAATGGTCAAAAGGGCGGCCTCATCGACGCCATACGTCTAGACGAGAATTATTCGTTAATTGTGAGTCAGCGAGGAGAGATGACCAGGCTCAATCACGAAACGTTGGAAGTCGATCCTGTGGATGCAGCATTTAATGGGGCCGTTAATTCTATGGTGTTGGTTAGTTCAAAAAATACCCTTGTTGCCGCTCTGTTCAACGGTACGACAACTTTAGATTCAAAACAGTTTCAGTAACTAAAGCGTTTGATGGGGGCATTAACTTAGGCGTCGGATCATTTCTGGTATCCGTAGGGCCTGCAGCTAGCGCCGACTGTCTGATCTTTTCAGGCTGCCCCAACTCCGCTCCTTGGAGAGAATAATGGTAAATCAGAAAGCACATACTGGTATGCCTGTCGTACCTAACCTTGAGGATTTTGACAAGCGCTCTGGGGGGGCTTTCGAACGCCTGATATTTAGCCATCGAAAGCTGGTTCTCTTCAGTTGTTTGTTTATGACCCTTGTAATGGGATTCTTTGCGGCGAAACTGGATGTGAATGCCAGTTTTGAAAGAATGATTCCCGTTAATAATCCCTACATTCAAAACTACCTCCAGTATAAGAGTGAACTGCCAGGTCTTGGCAATACCATTCGGGTTGTTGTTAGCAATAAGCAGGGCGATATTTACGATCCCGAATATTTGAAAACCCTAGAAGAAGTAAACGACACGCTGTATCTGATTCCTGGCATTGATCGTTCATGGATGCGCTCCCTCTGGATGCCGATAGTTCGCTGGCGTGAGGTCACCGAAAATGGAATTACTGGTGGCGCGGTTATGCCGTCGGATTACGACGGTACAGAATCCTCCATTCAATCGCTTAAGAGGAATGTCGATCGTGCTGGCTTGAGAGGGAGCCTGGTAGCGAGCGATGAGTCCTCCAGCATGATTGTCGCACCACTCTTGGACCGAAACCCCAATACTGGAGAGCCATTGGATTATGGGGAATTTTCTCAGGAGCTTGAGAATAAAATCAGGTCTTATGAAAGTGAAAAGATTGGGATTCACATCGTAGGCTTTAGCAAGCTGGTGGGAGATCTGATAGACGGACTCCAAGCCGTAATGCTGTTTTTTGCTGTGTCTGTAGTGATAGCGGCGTTGTTCGTTTACCTTTATACCCGATGCCTGCGCAGCACTATTCTATTAGTCAGTATCGCCGTGATTGGTGTGGTTTGGCTTTTGGGGTTAATGCAGATCCTGGGCTATTCCCTCGACCCCTACTCTATCCTTGTTCCATTCCTGATATTCGCCATTGGTTTGTCCCACGGCACTCAGAAGATGAACGGCGTGCTTCAGGATATTGGACGTGGCACGCATAAGTACGTTGCTGCACGGTATACCTTTCGCCGACTCTTTTTAACGGGGCTCACTGCCTTGCTTACCAATATCGTCGGTTTTGCAGTTCTGGCGATAATCGACATTCCAGTAATTCGTGATTTGGCGATCACTACGAGTATTGGGGTTTTTCTGCTGATTTTCACGAAGCTAATTCTGATACCAGTATCTCTATCCTATATCGGTGTCAGTAAAAAAGCGGCAAGAATTGCTATTGAAAAGGAGAAATCAGATTCGCAGAGCAGCACTTGGCTGGGTCGTGTATGGGCCGGCCTGGACAAGTTCACCGACCGCAAGTTCGCAATTGGCGCTATTTTCGCGTCGGTACTAATTACCGCCATCAGTTCGGTCATTATGATGGACCTAAAAATTGGTGACCTTGATCCAGGTGCACCTGAGCTACGTCCTGACTCCAGATATAACCTGGATAATGCTTATATCAATGAAAATTATGGCCTGTCCAGCGATCAATTTGCGGTAATAATGAAAACTGACCCTGACGGCTGCCGGTTTTATGAGCCTTTAAAAGCCATGGATAAATTGGCCTGGCAGCTTCGGCAAACCTCTGGCGTGCAAGCGACTGATTCGCTCGCAGAACGCGTTCGCTTGATGACCTCCGGGATGGCTGAGGGTAGCACCAAGTGGTTTACGATCAGTCGAGATCAGGCGATAACGAATGCAGCAGTTGATGCAGCGATGATTTCCTCCCCGGGAGTGACCAATCAAGACTGTTCGGTTACACCACTGATCGCCTATCTGACAGATCATAAAGCCGACACTTTGACCCGTGTTTTGAATGAAGTTCAAGGCTTCGCCGCAGAAAACAACACTAGTCAAGATGCTGAGCGACCTGTCGAATTCTTACTGGCAGCAGGGAATGCTGGCATAGAAGCCGCGACCAACATTGAAGTTCGGAAGGGTATTGTAATCATGTATTTCGCAGTATACGGAGCTACCGCCTTGCTCTGTTTACTGACCTTCCGGAGCTTTGGACGTGCGATACGAGCAACCGTCGTGGCTATGGTTCCCCTCATAATGACGACGATTATTTGTAAGGCTCTGATGGTAGGTCTCGGTATTGGCCTGAAGGTCGCCACTTTGCCTGTGATTGCCGTTGGCGTTGGGGTTGGAGTGGACTATGCGCTTTATCTCTTGGGCGTACAGGTGGCGGTACAAGCAAGAGGCGAATCGCTGACAGTGGCCTATCGAAGATCCTTGGACTTCACCGGCCGAGTGGTGGCTCTGATTGGGCTTACCATGGCCGCGGGCGTTGTGACATGGGCTTGGTCTCCAATCAAATTCCAAGCAGATATGGGAATTCTTCTGACCTTTATGTTCCTGTGGAACATGATTGGGGCTTTGATCCTGATCCCGGCCCTGTCTCACTTCCTGCTTAACGACTCGGAGAACTTGAAACCTGAAAGTGGCTCTGTAGGCGCATCTGATTCGCCGGGAGCGGCAGACACGTCCTCTCAGAGTCACCAGAAAGCTGTGACTCAGACTTCAAGAATGGTCGTTGCTGATTGACTTTTTGTTGCGGCGGGAAGTCTTGATCCAAACGATGGCTTCCCAAATTACGGAGAATTGAAATGTTTGATCTATTAATGAGCGCCGACATGATGGTTCCGGATCCTGATGGTATGACGGAGCTGTTGGTAAGCAAATTGGGAATTCATAAACACGAACGGTGGCGCCAGGCATTCGACGACCATCCTTATATCGCTCACTTCTTGCGCGTCCATAAGTCTTTGGCGGTCTCTCCAACGCGAGTCGAACCCCAGTGGCATCTGGATCGCCCAAATCCCGGGGATCCGATGTTTCATGAGTTTCTGGAAAGTCTCAAAGATTTTCAGGGGCGCCACCGTCCGATGCTAACGCATTCGATCGTGTTGTCGTTGAAAGGAGATAAGTTCAACGAGCTCGTCAGCAAGCTGATGCGTCGTAAATTGCCTTTCCGGATGGCCCAGCGAACTCCTGATATGCCTTTCGACCGATTGTGGTTGGGGGCGACTCCAGAAAAACCCCATTATGATCCAATTGTCGATGGTGGTCTGTGCATTGAAATTATGCCAATGGAACCGTTGCAGATGCCGCCTGAGACATTTGATGTTCCGCCGCAAGAGCCGAGAGATCCTAAGCCGGGTGATATGGTGCGGGTGTCTGCGCGGGGTTATTTGGTGAGGGATCTGGACGAAACCTTGCAGCGGCTGTCATCGAATCTCGACTGGGAGCCAACCAAGGCGGTGGAGGTATTGCCAGGGGAAGGATATCGACGAGCTAGGATGGGGTTCAATCTGGCCAACAGCGCGACACTAGATGTCATTGAGGCAACTCGGTGGGATAGCGATGCCGGCGTGTACCTGAATAGTTGGGGCCCGGGCCCTTACTATATCAGGATTGCTGTGAATGACCTTGCAGCGAAGGCAGAAGATCTCCGTTCTCGGGGAACCAAATTTAGCTGGATTGAGTCCAGCGATGCGGTTGAGGGTAGATCTCTGATCAGGATTGATCCTGAAGAGCTAAATGGCCAACTCTTTGAGTTTGAGGAGTGTTGATATGAGCTTGCCGGAGAAGGTTGTTGAATCGATCAATGACGCTGTCAATGTCTGCAGAGATGGCAACGTCGGCTGGGTGATTCTTAACCGGCCAAAGCAGATCAACGCTATTAATGATGAAATTCGAGTGGGCGTTCCTGAGGCGCTTGAACAATTTGAAAAGGATAAAGAGATCCGAGTAATTGTTATTCGGGGAGAGGGTGAGCGTGGTTTATGTGCCGGTGCTGATATTAAAGAACGCCGCGGTCCGGAAAATTCGCTCCAAGTAAGGAAACGAATGGAATGTGCCCGCTGGATTGAGTCGATTGATCAGACGACCAAGCCTGTCATAGTGGCCATTCACGGCTACTGCATGGGAGGCGGTCTTGAACTGGCCCTCGCCTGCGACATTCGCTACGCATCGCCGAACGCGGTTATGGCGCTTCCAGAAACTGGGCTTGGCCTCATCCCTGGAGGTGGAGGTACTCAGCGTTTGTCTCGCGTGGTCGCTCCGGGCCATGCCCTTGATATGCTGTTGAGTGGTGACCGCCTTGACGCCGCACGGGCCAGGAGTATTGGACTGGTGACTCGTGTCGCTGAAACCCAGGAAAGCCTTTTGCAAGAAGTTTCTGAGTTAGCGCAAAAAATAGCTATGAAGCCGCCATTAGCGACCACATACGTCAAAAGAGCTGCGAGAGCATCTTTGGAGTTAGAGCTGAAACGCGGACTGGATTTAGAGCTAGATCTGTTTGCCTTGCTGGCGCCAACCGAAGATGCGCGCGAAGCTGCTTCAGCTTTCAGTGAACGTCGTTCGCCAAATTTCATTGGCGAATAACCTACTCCGACTTTTTAAGGCTAACAATTCAGAGGGTATGTCATGACAAAAAAAAAGCTGGAAAATTTGGTGGCGATTGTAACAGGATCTGGGGGAGGACTGGGGGCGGAATGCGCTCGGGTGTTGGCCTCCCATGGAGCTAAATTGGTTGTCGTCGACATCAACGGGAACGCAGCAAAAAGCGTAGTAGCCGAACTGGAGTCAGCTGGCCATGAGGCCATCGCCGTTCAAACCGATGTTTCCTCGGAAACTGATGTAAAGGCGATGATCGAGAAGACAGAGGCGCATTTTGGTCGTATCGATATCCTGCATAACAATGCTGCGGTTCTAAGTATTGAGCAACGACAGCGTGATCGTGATATCTGTAATTTGGACATGGACGCATGGGATCGGGCGATTGCAGTTAACCTCAGAGGCGCTGTGTTGTGCTCCAAGTATGCCATTCCTGTAATGCTCAAACATGGCAAGGGCTCTGTAATTTATGCAACCTCTGGGTTGGGTGCGCAGGGCGATCTGTCTCTGACGGGATACGCGTGCTCCAAAGCCGCATTGAACATGCTGCCGAAATCAGTTGCCGCACAGTATGGAAAGTCTGGGATTAGGGCAAATGCGGTGCAAATTGGGCTTGCGCCCTCAGAGAATGCCCATGGTTCGATGCCCTCTGAGTTGCTTGATATCCTGCGAGACAACCACCTCACGCCAGAACTTGGAACACCCCGTCAAATCGCTGATGTTGTCGCGTTTCTAGCCTCTGATGAATCTTCATTCGTGACAGGGACGACTATTGTCGCGGATGGAGGATTTGGCAGTCATACTCCCTCCCTGGTAGCTATGCGTGAGTTCTTCGCCAAGTCCGGACGAGAAGGTATGTAGGCTGGGTATTGCGACAGAAAGGCATAGCCCGTTGGCGGCTACTTGCTTGCGATGCTTGCGAGTATGAGGTCAGCCGAATGTTCACGCCAAACGCCCATGCCCTCTTCTGAGCGGGTGTCAAATCCCACTAATACTGACATTGAGTAGTGATTGGTAAAGGCACCGGACATTAAGAGGGACGAACTGGCCAGGAAAAGTCGGGCATCTATGTCCGGTCTGAACATTCCCTCAGAAATGCCACGAGTTAATATAGAAGTGAATTTTTTGACCAATGCAGGTGAACGATGAATGAAGTTGTTTGGCCTGCTATCTTGTGACTCGTGGTATCGAATGCCTTCGAGAGCCAAAGTACCTAGTAACGGATCGTTCATATACTGATCGAAACAGCAGTAAAGCAATTTACGCAGAGCGACATCTGGGCTGAGGTCATCAATTTCCAACTCAATTAGCTCGTCCATGATGCGGGTGGATACATCTTCGAGGACTGTTGTAAAAAGCGAAGCCTTGGAGCCGTAGTAGTGGTAAACAAGCTGTTTGGTAACGCCGGCTTCACGGGCAATATCTTCAATACGTGTTCCAGCAAGTCCTTTTACCGCAAAGTTCTCTCTAGCGGATTTCAAAAGGCGATCTAAAGTTTCGCTTTTACTTGAAGGTGAATGCGTAGTTTCATTTGTCATGCTTTTTGGGGCTTATTTTTTAATTTAATGTGTTCCATCTAAAAAAAACAGAATAATCGCTAGTGCAGAAGCACAGTAGCAGTATATATGCAAAAGACAAGACTGATATTGTAGGGAAACGGGAGGCTATTTTGGAAACTGGAATTGCAGGACGCAGGGCCATTGTCTGTGCCTCATCCCGAGGTCTTGGCCGTGCATGCGCGGAAGCTCTTGCACGTGAGGGTTGTGAAGTTTTTATTAATGGCCGTAGCGAAGAATCTCTGATGGAGGCTGAAAACCATATTTTTCAGACAACGGGCAATCGGCCGACCTCGGTTGTGGCAGACTTAAGCACCGCGACTGGGCGAGAAATGTTGCTCAGGGCCTGCCCAGCTCCAGATATTCTGATTACCAACAACGGCGGACCTGAGCCAGGGTCAATCAAGGAATGGACTCTTGAACGTTGGGAAGAGGCTCTAAATGCAAACATGTTGGCCGCAATCATGATGATTCAGTCAGTAGTCAAAGGAATGCAGGATCGTTCATTCGGAAGGATCGTCAACATAACTTCCGCAATGGTGAAAACTCCTCGACTTCCGCTAGGTCTTTCGACAGCCGCCCGAGCTGGCTTGACTGCATTTGCAAAGGCTCTGTCAGTGGATGTAGTGCGCAACAACGTGACTATTAATAATGTGCTTCCAGAGCGAATTGAGACAGATCGGCTTGTCTATATGACTGGGCAATACGCCAAATCAAGGGGCATTGAATATACTCAAGCTCGCAAGGAAATGGTTCGGCCTATACCCGCAAGACGTTTTGGAACGCCAGAAGAGTTTGCTGCGGCGTGTACATTTTTGTGTTCGGTTCAATCAGGCTATATCACAGGACAGAATCTACAGGTCGACGGTGGTGCGTATTCAGGACTTATTTGATTGCGTATTACTTTCGGCTTCGTAGTTTCCAGTCATCGGGCGGAATCTCCGAAGCGTCGAAATCTAGCTCGACATCTACTTGGTTCGGATCTTTGAAGAAGACTTGCCAGGTACGTTCATCGCCTGGCGCGCGGATAATTCGATAGGGCACCTCGAACTGGTCCAGTCTATCCAGCACAGAGGAAAGTCCTTGTGCGGAGAAGGCCATGTGGTCCAATACTCCTCGTCGAGGGTTGGGCATCATGTCTACACCAATCAAATGCAACATCGCCTTTCGCCCCGCCGGTGGATATAGCCACGTGCCATCGACCGGGAAAGGTGGACGGGGGCCCTCTTTAAGCCCAAGTAAGTCGATGTAAAACCTTCGGGTTGTTTCGAGCTGGTTTGTAACGACCGTAAAGTGATCCATTCCAAGTATCATAAATTGATCTCTAACTTAATTTTTTTGGCTCTACAGGGTTCTCTCTTCATTCCTTGAAGTTGCGCCCCCGGCAAACACCCGACCGAAAAAGCTTTAGGCGACTCACTACGACCCCACTGCGATGGCTCTATAAGCCGGGTTCAAGCTTGGCGTAGGGGAGGGTGGCTCCGTAGTTTGTAAGCGCTTTCTCTTGTCGAACCTGTTTGCTAACTCTGCAGTGTTTCTCGTGGTTAGTGTAAACCCTCGATTTCCAGAAATAATTCTAATAAAAATATTATATTCTGTCTGCAGAATTAAGTGGTAGTCTAAGGTGTTGAAATTATTTGAAACTCGAATCCATGGGTTCCCTTTATTGGGCACGCCGTTTTACTCCAAGTAAAACTGATCTTCGATGTTGTTCGCGGAATTACTGATAGGGTCATGCTTAGCGTAAGGAGATCGTTTTGTGTGACGAACCACGAAGGCTTTTCCTCAACAATTAAACACCGAAGAGAAAGTCACCTACGCATACGACGCTCTGATCCGCAAAAATATGGAGTCGGTTTTATGAACAATAACAACTCAGAATACGACGCAATCATTGTTGGTGGTGGCAGTAACGGACTATCTGCCGGCTGTTACTTGGGCATGGCTGGGAAAAAAGTGCTCGTTCTGGAGGCGTTGGACAAAGTAGGAGGAATGGCATCATCAGGCCATTTAATACCGGAAGCTCCTGATCACCTCGTGCACCCATGTGCTCTAGATATGATGTCGATGCGCGTTCATTCGCATGTACCAAAGGAGTTGGGCTTGTCTCGGCATGGTTTCAAAATTCTCGAACTCAGCCCGGGATATGTCTATTTGCACCCGGACGGTTCCTCTCTGGTGTTCTGGCGTGATCGCCGGAAGACAGCTGACGAGATCAGGCGATTCAGCGAACGGGATGCGGAAGCCTTTCTTCGGTTCATGGATCTTATCGATCTATTCATGGATGTTGCGTTACCTATGATGCGAGTTGACCCTGCTCGCACAAATATCAGAACTAAACTGCGCGTTCTGGGGGCCATTCTTAAAAAGAGAAAACTCAAGCCAGAGTTGATGGCTCTGATGACAGGGTCGGCTCATCAGGCAGCTCGGGAGCGCTTTGAGCACCCGGTGACCATCTCGGCGATGTGCGCTCTAACTGGCCTTGCCGGAGACATTACCGCTGACGGCGGCGGAATCTACTACGCGCTTCTTGGGTTTCTTCATCGTTTTGGCGTTGGACGTGTTTCTGGTGGAATGCAGCAGTTGAGCAATGCGATGAAAACTCGCTTGGAAGAGCTTGGCGGCACGGTCATGACTTCCGCTTCTGTAAGCGAAATCCTATCTGAAAAGGGTGTGGTGCAAGGCGTTAAGCTAGCAGATGGTCAGAGTTTTAAAGCGCCCGCCGTTATTGCAGGTTGCCATCCTAAAGTCGCCTTGGAGATGGTTAGTGCCGGTGAAATCCCCTCAAACCTGTTAACGCGTATTGCGATGGCTCCCGCCAACGCGAAAGGAACAGGGCCTTTGAAAGTGGATTTGGCACTCAGTGGCCAGATTTCTGTTCCTAAGTTTGAAGCGGCGAGGGGTGATGGGCTTGATCTTCGTCGAGCATGTTTGCTCATCGGAACGGAAGAGGCTGTGCTAGAGAATTTCTCCTCCTCGTCGCGAGGCGAGGTTCCAAAGCTTCCCTACATCACGATGGCTGCGCCAAGTGCCGTAGATGCTACTCAGGCACCAGAAGGGCAGGATGTAGTCTACATATATCCGCCAGTCATGCCTGTTAATCCGAACAAGGGTTGGGACGTGATTCGGGAGCAAGTCGCAGATCAGGTTGTTGAGCAGGCTTCTCAGTATGTTGCGGGTCTGAAAGATCAGGTTATAGGACGTCGCATCGAAGCCGCGCCAGATTTTACCGCCCGTTTAAACACGGTTAATGGGTGTGTCGTGCATATCGATACGACAACGATGCGTTCCAGCACTATGCGCCCCGCCCAAGGTTTGGGCGGCGATACGCTGCCGGTAGAAGGACTTTATCTGGGTAGCGCAGGTACTCATCCCGGTGGTGGGGTGAATGGCATGGCCGGCCGTTTGGCTGCAAGTCGTGTAGAGCGCTTTCTCGGCAAAACAGGCGAAAAAAAGAGCAGAATCGGCCCCCTGCTCGGTTTGGGTATGGGGACGAGGGTTTCCACGTCCCCCGTTTTTTTAGCAAAACTCCAACAAGAAAATTGCAAAAAAAGGAATAAACATGACGCTAACAGCTAATAATTTGGATATCGAAGCAGCATACCATGCGGTTTCAGATACGTATCTCGGTTCGGAAGTGGACATCCATGAGCTTTGCCGGGAAAAACGTCACAACGAACCGGTCATGGAGGGGGATTTTGTAGATACATATCTAAAGGTGCCCACGAATGCCGGCGCAAAGGGAGGTAAGTGTGCAGTCACCCTCTTCAAATATAAGGACATTCTTTCGGTTTTGCGGGACGGCGAAACCTTTACCAATGGCTTTATCGCTGAGGGTTTGGGAGCCTTCTTTGACGGCCTAATCGTTCTCGCTATGGACGGAGAGCAGCACCGGCGGACACGAGCGTTGCTTCAGCCCATCTTCATGCCCCAAACAGTAAATACATGGAAACCGGAGATTGAACGGGTAATCCGTGATGAGTTTTTGACTCCCTTGGTGGCGACGAAGGGCACGAATCTAATGGATTTCGGGCTGTATTTCCCAATTCGCGTAATGTACGCCCTGATGGGCTTCCCCACAGATGATACGGAAAAATTCAAAAAGTATGCGAGTTGGGCTCTGGCCTTGGTGGCAGCAAATCAGATTGACCCCGAGAAAGCGAAGATCTTTGGGCCGATCGCTGGCCAGGCCGTAAAAAGTCTATACGATTCAATCAATGAGGTTGTAGTTAAGACTCGTGCGGAAGGAGCTGAAGGAAACGGTCTTATAAGCCGTCTGATTAATGCTGAGTACGAAGGAAGAGCACTTGATGACCATGAGGTGACTACTTTTGTTCGCTCACTCCTTCCCGCAGCCGGTGAGACAACGACGAGAACCTTCAGTTCGATCATGACTCTGCTCCTTGAGCGGCCGGATCTCTTGGAGCGGGTGAAAAATGACCGCAGTCTTATCAGCAAACTGATTGACGAATCAGTCCGCTTCGAACCTGTTTCAACCTTCAAGGTACGTCAGGCATCTAAGGATGTAGAAATAGGCGGGGTGAAAGTTCCCAAAGGCGCACTAGTGCAATGTATGGTGATCTCTGCGAACCGAGATGAGGACATATTTCCCGAGCCAGACACTTTTGATATTGACCGTCAGGCTCGCCCCTCTCTGGGTTTCGGTTTCGGGCCACATATGTGTATCGGGCAGTTTGTGGCCAAAGTTGAACTTAATTCGGCAATCAACGCGATTCTGGATTTATTTCCTGGTATTCGGCTGGATCCTTCGAAGCCAGCCCCGAAGATTGCAGGGGCCCAGTTGCGCGGCGCAAAGGCTATCCACGTAATCTGGGACTGAGAGTTTATTGGTTATCGCCGACCCTTGGTCGGCGTAATGAGGCATGAGCATGAGTGATTTAGAAGCTAATAACATTGAGCGCTTTCTTCATGGGCAGATTGAAGCATGGAACACGGGTAACAAAGAGGCCTTTTTCGAGCACTATCGAGAGATCTCTCCCAGTGGGCTAATCATTGAGTACGTGGGACAGCCACCACTAAACGTCGAGGGCTGGGCGGTACTGGAAGGTATGTGGGAGAAGCAGAACAGTAAGTTTTCTGTGGAAGTAGAGCTATCAGTTGTTGCGGGGCAAGAGGCTGCCTGTCATCACCGAAATGTCATGCGAGATGGTACTGGTGTGATTGAAACGATTGAGCATTATCGCTTCGTAGATGGCAAAACCTTCGTGCGATATTTCATTAAATCTTGAGCTGGGTAGTGCCCAATCTTCTATAACGCTTCAAACAGTAATCTGGTTGCTATGGACAATCCGTTCTGGCGCGGCTGGCTTTAAAACCAAATAGTTTTTTTCTTACTTAATATTTACACTAATTGGTAAAGTGTTTAATAGTTGTTGCTGTATCAGTTTTCCTATTCTAAAGTGGGATACCGAGCTAATGCCGGATTCGCCCGAATCCGGCATTAGGAAAGATTAGGCGCGCGTTGCGACCCATACCGAGAATGCGTCATTAATGGCGCTTTCGACAGACCAGATCGGTTAGTCACATCTGTCTTCTGATGAAGGCAAAGAAGAGGATGAATAGAATGGAAAATGTGCTGGTTCCTTTCGATGAGTCGAAGTCTGCTAGACGTGCGATTCAGTATGTGATTGATCGGGCGCAGCTCTTTGCGGGCCAAAAGCTGCATATAATAAACGTACAGGATGAAGTGAAGGTTTTTGGAGACTGCTTGACCCAAAGTATGATCGATGAAATGCATGAAAGCGCGATTGCTTATAGCTCAGAATTTACCGCGAGCGCTGCAGCAATGTTGGAAGGCACTGGACTGCGTTTTGAAACCCATGAATTGATCGGTGATGCTCCAAGTGAGATAGCAAAGGCTGTTAAAGAGTATGATTGTCACCTGGTCGTGATGGGTACTCGTGGCATGAGCAAGCTTGGCAATTTACTCATGGGTTCGGTCGCCACCAGGGTTATTCATGAGGTTGATGTTCCCGTGTTGCTGGTCAAGTAGTCTGGCTCTAATTTTAGGGGGCCAGATTTGAGTGCGTCTACGAAATTAGCTTCTATTTGGGACCACCCCTCACACCAGAGCCCCTCCTCCTGCCATTTATGTCATAAGGCATGGTGGCGCAAAAGCTAGTATCGCAGATTCACACGGATCGGAACGCCCACGAAACTGGCTCTAAATCTGAGTATTTCCCTAATCTCCTCTCAACGACGCACTCCTGACTCTCTTTCTTTTAACGTGCCACTGGTGGCAAAACCATTCTGCAATAGTTGATTTAGGTCAGTTTTGCAGCCGTCGCTTGCGCATATACTTGAGCATAATATGAACATAAATGTGAAAAATGTTCATATCTGTCAGAGTGAAAATGGAGAGCAAGTATGACGAACAACAATAATCCGGTACTGAGCGACGGTACTAGAATCACCGACCTCGTCGATTTAGAACACCGTGAAGTCAAAATGCGCACGTTGTCTGATCCAGAACTGTATAACCTCGAAATGAAGAAGATCTTCGCCAGGACATGGGTCTTCCTTGGTCACGAAACCGAAATTCCTAACAAAGGAGATTTTATCGTTCGAGACATGGGGTCTGACTCGGTAATCATCGCCCGTTCCGGTGATGGACAGATCCATGTGTCGTTGAATGTTTGTCCGCACCGCGGCATGAAAATATCCACACTTGAGGGAGGTAATGCATCAATCCATCTATGCATATACCACGGCTGGGCCTTCAAGCCGAATGGCGATTTTGTTGGGGCACCGGTAGAAAAAGAGTGCATGCATGGCAAGACTCGTACGAAAGCTGAGCTTGGGCTGAGAAAAGCTCGAGTAGCCCTATACGGAGGCCTAATCTTCGCGACATGGAATATTGACGGCCCATCATTCGACGAGTTCCTGGGTGATGCTAAATGGTACTTTGACACCCTTTGGTGCCGCACACTGGCTGGTATGGAAGTGCTCGGACCGCCGCAGCGCTTTGTGGTGCGTGCCAATTGGAAAACAGCTGCCGAACAATCAGCTTCCGATGGCTTCCACACTCTTACCTTGCACCGTTGGCTGGGAGAGGTGGGGCCATATGCCAAGAAGCCCGACGGGGAAGGCAAGGGCGGCGACCTGACTCCAGAAATGTACGGTGCAGAGGTATGGACAGAACATGGGCACACCATGCGCTGTATTGAACTGGACCGAAAAATTCGAAGGCTCACCGGCAAAGACCCGTCCACCTTGACTCCGGAAGAGAAGCTTACGCTCCTGCCGCCGCCAGGCATTACTAAAGAGATGGTGCCCGAACTACTCAGTCGCTTTAGCGATGAGCAACTGCAGCTTATGAGTTCGAACCCCCCTCAGGTTGGTAATTTTTTCCCTAACGGTTTGTTCGAATTCATTTACCTTCCGCAGCCGGACGGCACCGTACTCGGTGCCATGGCTTTGCATGCTTATGTACCCAAGGGGCCCGACAAGCTTGAGTTCGTCAACTGGATTCTGGCCGAGAAAGATACCCCGCCTGAGATCAAAGCGAAAATGCTTCGTCAGTCAATTCAATTACTCGGTACCTCAGGCATGGTTGAGCAGGACGATTCTGACACCTGGCCTCACCAAACCATCGTTTCGAAGGGAGCCATGAGCCAGGACATCACCCTCAAATATCAGGCGCTTTATGAGACCGGTAAACCAGAAGGCTGGCCGGGTCCGGGGAATGTTGGTGCGGGTTTTACCAAGGACGATACCCAATGGCAATGGTGGCTCTACTGGCATGACCTGATGACTGCCTAAACCTGATCCGAGCTCATTGATCTAATAGTCGTCGGTCCTTGAACGGACCACATGAAAGATATTAGGGAGAATTACAATGAACGAATTGCAGCGCCTGCTGGAACCTAGTCCACTGCCGCCGACAGACCGTGCTAAGCGAATTTCGAGCGGTGATCCGCTTTATCACGAAATTGTGGATTTCTTTCACGATGAAGCTGAGTTGCTCGATAATTTGCAGCTAAAACAGTGGGGCGAGAGCCTGACCCGCGATCTTGAGTATAACTTGCCAATCCGCCAGACACATCCCGTGCGCCATCAAGATAAGACTGTGGTGCGAACCGTTCAACATATGCACGATACCTATGAATCGATGATGGTTCGGATCATGCGTATCACCGACACCAAGAGCGCCTGGGGCGAGGATCCCCCTTCGCGCACCAAGCGTTTGATCGGGAACGTACGCGTTTTTAGAACCAGCAAGCCTGATGAATATAAAGTGCTGAGTTATCTTTTGGTAACCCGAAGCCGTTTTGATTTCGATGATTTCGACCTGATCCCATGTGAGCGCCACGATATTCTGCGACGCGAGAGCGGACGTCTGAAGCTAGCTCGGCGTGAAGTAATTGTTGATCAGGCCGTGATAGGCACTCCGAATCTCGGGATTTTTTTCTGACTGGAAGTAATCTGTCTTGATTCAGGAGAAGATGAATAAGCTTCCAGACTCCTTCGGGAGCTACAGCTGTCCTCTGGCCGTCTATGAGTTAGCTAAATTGAAAGCCGAAGGGTAAAACGATTTATCGTTTAGCAGGCGGGTCTCGACGGATGTCGCGACCCGCTCAACTCCGAATTACCAGATCAAAGAATTGATTCTTCGGCCACGCCCCCAAACACCTTCAAGTTAAGTCGGGGGTTTTTAACTAAATGAGGTCTGCACCTCTTACATTTCTCTCGGAACCGTTTCTTCGATCTGACTCACCCCATGAAAGCCAGTGGTCAGGTGTGCGTGTGTCGCCTACTTGGCGCCAGCGACCTTCCTGTTGGGCAGTGATTGGAAAACCCCCAACAAAATCAATCATCTCACCCTTGGGGTCTGGCAGAAACTCCCACTCTTCTTCGCCATCAAGAACAATGCGAGCAGACTCCAGAAAGTAACTGCCATCTTTGTGGATTGCCTTGCCTTCAATGTCGTTCGTGACTCGAACCTCTCCTTTCTCATTCATAAGTATGGCGTAGCCAAGATGGTTATGTCCCACCATGAATGAGCCCGCATCCCAGGTGCCATCGGTATAAACAGTGACAAAGGACCACCAGATGACGTGCATTTTGTTGTTGACGACTAGATCCTTTTTGAAATGGATGGCGCCGCCTTCTGCCATATAGAACTGATCTAGTGCCATCGCCCCTTTTACTGGCCGACCTTCACAAACGCCATGGATGTCCCATAACTGGGAGACGTAAAAAGTTCCCCATTCCACACCAGGAAGATACCACTGCATGCCTGAGCCCAAGAGCTTCCCCTCCAGCTCAAATAGTCCTTCCTCCTTCCATGTTAAACGTTCGCTGGATGCTGTGATTTTCCAGGGATTTCCCGACTCACCTGGCTGGTTGCTCCAGGTAACGACGTCGCCATTGAGAGTCTGTAAGGGGATGGGTGTTTCAGCCTGAGCTTTCATTCGCTCATGATCCATGCGCAAGTTTTTGCCATCGATGTGATTGGTCTGATAAATGAATTTTGTCGGGTTTGGGGTTCCACCTGGGGCCAACAGCGAGCGAACAAAAGAATAGATATTGCCGTCCACATCCCGCACTGAGCCAAACGGCGAACTCTTACTGAGCTTTAGTCCAAAAAATCCGCGTTCGCCGGCCATCGCGGGTCCTGTCACCTTGTGAGGACCAACAAGCTGTTGGTAGTCGAAATCGCCGCGTTCGGGAATAGTTTTAAACCTTTTCATCTTGTTCTCCTTATTAGGCCCGGATCCTCAATCTGCTCAGCGTTGACTTTTGGGCTAGACAAAGGAATCAGGCGTCATCTGAGTTTCTTGTAGGGTTTTTGACGAAGATTGCTTGGCCGTGCCTATCAACTAACTTTGAGGATGGAACATAGAAATTATTGATTTATATCGGGGCGATCCAAGCGTTTATGGCTCAGCTGCCTGTTTTATGAAGCTAGCAAAGCCAGAGCTATTTATCCATTATAGGGAATCGGGTTCTACATATAGAAAAAATGGCAATTATGTTGACAGGTGTATGAAATAGGCTAAACGGCACGTTAATAGGGCGCTGGCGCGCTGAATTTCGATTTTTGGGGGAGAAATAAAGTTTTACCCGCAATCAAACGGTTTCTTCAATGGATACTGCAAGGGGGCCTTTCACTGAACAAAAGGAAACGCCTCTAAAGATGAAGATCGGGCGAGATAGTGAATCTCAGGTTGCCGTATAGTTAACTTGCCCAGATTGACAGAGGGCCTGGTTCAGGCGAAGAAGCAATGAGAAGCAGGAAAAGATCGAATCCGAACTCAAAAAACCGTTTGAGGCCATCAAGTTGGGAGGGTTTTTAACTCGAAGAGCACGACTTATGAATGATCGTACCTCAAGCAAATGTGCTTCGCTGCAGCAAACTTTGGACGAAGAATACGGCTTTGGTTTTGGTGGCACTCATCGATGAACCTCAGTGGCAACAAAACCAAAGGGCCGAGTTAACGCGGAAACATGTGATAGTCACTCAAGTGCTCAGGTACGGCACAATATCCTGGATCAAACTGGCACATCTGGCTTTGTTGACGGCTGCCGCTTGGGCTGCTGGCGATAAGGATGACGACAAGCTTAAAAACGATGAAAAAACCTATAACTATAAATCCAGCAGCAATATTGTTTGTTTTCATGATGCCTCCCGGACACTTTGTGTCCTTGGTCCGATCAAACTGGGCTTCCGAGGTGGAAAGCTTATTTGTTTGATCGTCTTTCTTGTTTTATTTGATGGTCATCTAGCTGTACCGCTATTCAAAGATTAGCAAAGCTCCGTTGCGAAATCCACAAATTAGAATTAAATTCTGTAACAAGAACACGAGTGATTAGTAAGCCCGCATTAAGGCAGACATTTAGCTGCCTCGGGCACCATTCGGGAGGTCTACCTATCAGGACTTCAGAAATTTACGGTGGATTAAAGAGGAACACTGATGCCAACCAACAGTTTAGATCATGCCGGGCGTGAAATTCAGGTGGAGAGTTGGCGGATTGAGGAACGGCAGGAAGGTATTGCCCAGCGAGGCCTTGATGGCTGGCCCAAGGATTTGCAAGAAGACCTTGAAGAAATTGAGAGACTTCGACTTTGTTTGCGGGATCTGCCTGAGCCTCCCGTTCTCCTGCATCCGATTCATCCGATTAAACTGCGTGTGGATGCGAACATCAGTCCGACAATGGTCTATTATTTTTTGCTCGGCGATTACGAAGAGTCGGACCTCGAGTTGATTGAAGCATTCATTCTTCCAGGAGACCGTGTGGTTGAATGTGGTGCTGGTGCAGGTATTACCGGTGCGTTCGCAGCCCAATGTTCAGGGGATAGCGTTGTTCTGGTTGAGCCAAGCGAAAGCATGCACAGTACTATTCTCGGAAACTTCGAAGCTAATGGTGAATCCTGTGAGATCATCGGCGCGGCCGTTGTACCAGACGGTTTTGAAGGCGACCATCTTAAAATTTATATCAATGAAGAGTACTGGTGGACAACGACCCGCACGAATGCTGGAGGCCGCCCTAAGCATGTGCCGGTGATCCGGATTTCTGAGCTGTTGAGGCGTGAGCAGCCCACGGTGTTATTAATGGATATTGAGGGTGCGGAGGTAGGGTTGCTACCCAAGTCCCTTCCGGCTGATTTGCGTCTTATTATCGCGGAGCTTCATACGCCTGATATCGGGGACGAAGCGACCGCTGAAATTGTTAATTCGATTGTTTCCCAAGGCTTTAAGCTAAAGCGGATAAAAGCTCAAACGTGGGTATTTGGACGCGATTGAACTCTTTTGGCTATTGCCGATATCTCATGGCTCTGTTCTAGCGTGATCTATGCCCGTGTTTTTTTTGCCAAGAAGGAAAAAGAATAAGCTGCCAGCCGTTGAGATGAGCATGACCGTCATGAGTGGAACTGCGCTTGGAAGCGGCCAGAAACTGATCACCGTCGCCCCCAAAGTCCCAATTAGAAACTGAATGGCCCCCATTATCGCTGATGCTGAGCCTGCGCGATGCCCCTGGCTTGCCATAGCTAAGGCCATTGCGTTGGGGCTAAGTAAACCCATTGACGTCATGAACGCGAAAAAGCAGAGCATCAGCAGCGGAAGGGAATCAAACTGCAATACCGCGGAACTGAATCCAAGAAGGGAAGCAACAAAGGGAATCCAAATAACGTGTTTCAGTACTTTTTCTGGGCCGTATCGAGTTGCCAGGTTTGCGTTGATCTGAGACCCAGCAATCATCCCGATGGCATTAATACCAAAAAACCAGCCAAAGTGCTCGGGGGGGACTTCGAAGAGTTCAATGACAATGAAGGGTGACCCTGCGACGTAAGCAAACATCCCGCCAAACAACATGCCAGCGACGAGAACATATTTTTGAAACTGCCATTCCCTCAACAACTCCAGGTAGCGAGTAAGGACACTCCATAAGCTCAAATGAGCATTTGGCTCACGAAAATGAGTCTCACGCATCGAATAGTGCGTGCTGATGAAAAGCACTATACCCGTTACGCCAAGTACAGCGAAAATTCCTCTCCACCCCATGATGTAAAGAAGAAAGCCTCCCAGCAGGGGAGCTAATATTGGCGCAAGGCCAAGTGCCAGCATCAACATTGAGAAGGCCTTGGCACTCTGTGCTGGTTTAGTTCGGTCGCGAATAACCGCGCGGCTGATAACAACGCCTGAACTTCCGCCAAGGGCCTGGACGAAGCGAGCGATAGTCAAGGTTGTAAGATCACTGGCGAACACGCACGCAAAGGAGGCAAGAACATAGAGTGCAAGGCCAAAGTACAACGGGGGTTTTCGGCCAAAATGGTCGCTCAAAGGCCCGTAAAGCAATTGTCCAACGGCCATGCCCAAAAGGTACGCGGCCAATGTTACTTGAATCTGAGCGGAGTTGACGTTAAGGCTCTCTGCGATAGCGGGAAAGGCAGGCAGATAAAGATCGACCGATAGTGGCGACAATGCCGTGAGCATGGCAAGCAGGAATAGCCAACCTGGAAAAAACGACGCCAGTTTTTGCAACTTCATATAGCGAAACTCCAGACAGCATCAGATATTGCCGACCAATTGGTTCTGGCGGTGAGGCGTGAAGAGCAGATGGATTGCTATCTGCGAATACTTGAAAGAATTGAGGAGAGGCTGATTTGGTTCTCTGCCCACAACAACCCCAACACGCTCTTAGGTTCCCAGAGCTTTGGCGCGTCGACCCTATTCAGTTGGCCGGTATCCAATACATATTTTGTGACCATCAAGATCACGGATGTAGGCTGCATACGCGTCCTTAGCAACCGGTCGTGGCCCGGGTGCCCCCTCATCGGTTGCACCTGCTTTCAGTGAAAGCCTATGGACTTCGTCAACCGCCTGAGGGGTTGGCGCTTGGAGTCCGATGGTGACTCCATTGCCCGATGAAGCGTCTTCGCCGTCAATTGGATAGAGTACAACCAAGGCAGGCTGGTCGACTCCCCACGCGGAGGCTTTTCCCGGCACATTGATCAGCCTTTTTAACCCCAGAGGCGGCAAGATTTCGTCATAGAAAGCCGTTGCTCTATTGAGGTCTTTAGTTCCTAATGTGACGTGCGTAAAAACGCTCATAGAAAGGCCTCCTTACAGCCTTGAATCAGTCTCGATGCTGTTTTTCCCACTCTTTGAGATCGAAGCCGTCAGCATTTGCTTCAGCCGGCGTAAGTTCAGGGGGGCGAGAGAGGATTTTCTTGCCGGCCAGATGGTCGCCCGGCCGATTACAGGCTTCAACAGCGACAAAGTGACCTTTCCGAAAGCAAAGAACTGAGAATTGTCGGGAGTCCTTGGAGCCAAGGGTGACGGTTGTGTCAAATCCTGTTGATAAGCCAGCAATTTGTAGTTTCAGGTTGCCTTGGTCTGTCCAGAACCAAGGAACGCTAGAGAAAGGTGAGGGGCTTCCCAATAACCTCGCAGCCACAGCTCTGGCTTGGTCCATAGCATTTGGAACTGACTCGATCCGAGTAAACTGTCCTTCATTGTGAGTACAGGGGAAGCAAGCAACATCCCCAATGGCGGAGATATGTGGGTCGTTCGTAAGTAAGTTCGAATCTACTTTGATTCCATTTTCAATAGTAAGCCCCGCTTCGCTGGCTATCGCTATATTCGGAACAACCCCAATCCCGTAGACAACGAGGTCGGCTTTGAGGATCTCTCCGTCTTCCTTTTCCACACCCGTCACTTTTCCATTGCTTCCGATCAGCCGCTTTACGCCCTGATTGAAGTGAAAAGTGACCCCCCACTCTTGATGAGTTTCCTCAAAAACCTCGGACATTTCTTGAGAAATGGCCCGAGCCATTGCCCGCTGTCCCATGTCAATTACTTGCACATTCGCATTTTGGACGGCGATAGCGGCAAACTCTAAACCAATAAAGCCTGCGCCAATTACAACGACATCTCGTGCGGACTTAACTTCAGGTGAGAGTGCGTCTGCATCCTTCAATGTTTTGATACCAAACACGCCTTGAAGATCTTCACCGGGAAGTGCGAGGGGTCTGTTGTGGGCTCCGGTCGCCAAGACCAAGTGGTCATAATGACAAACAGTTCCACTTTGTAGCACCACTCTTCGGTTTTGGCGATCTATCTCGATGGCGGTGTCATGAATAAGATCGATATCTTGTTCTTGGAAGAAGGTTTCCGGACGAAAAGCGAGGCTTTCACGCTTAATCTTTCCAAGCATGTAGGCCTTCGATAAGGGCGGACGCTGGTATGGAAGGTCTGGTTCGTCTCCAATCAATGAGATTTTACCTTTGAAGCCCCCTTGCCGCAGAGACGCAGCTACCTGAAAACCTGCCTGCCCGGCTCCTACTATCGCGACAGAAGAAAGTGACATTTTTGACTCCAATGGCTCAGTATTGTGATTCGGGCAGACGTAGGACCATTCCGTCCATGCTCTCATCGAGCGTTATCTGGCAGGTTAGTCGACTGTTTTCTTGGCGCTCGCTAGCGAAATCCAGCATGTCCGATTCCGTGTCCTCCATCTTGGGTAGAACGCTTACCCATCGCTCATCCACAAAGGCGTGGCAGGTTGCGCAACTGCAGGCGCCGCCACAATCACCTTGAATGCCTGGAACCATTGCATTAAGGGCGATTTGCATAATTGACTGTCCGGTTTCACCGTTCAGTGTGTGCTCTGTACCATTGGATTCGATCAATGTGATGGAGGGCATGTTGTTCTCCTTTTGTTATTAGGCCTGACTGGTATTTAGGTTTGTGGCCACTGCGTATCGTGGCACTTTGCCCAAGGTCATTAGCAACGCTGGGCCGATAATTGAACAAGCTAAGCTGTATACCAGCATCGCAGAGTAGCTGCCTGTATGGCTTAGCAGGCCGGCGAATAAAAGAGGAGCCAAGGCTGATGCCACAGTCAGCAAGCCTTGGTGGAAGCCGAATAGGCGTCCGTAATCTCTGAGGCCGAAATACCGTGCAATGAGGAACGCTGCGATATCAAACTCAGCACCAGCACCAAAGCCTACGCAGATAGCTGCCAAGAAAAGCGGTAGAAGTTCAGTGCTTCCCTGTAAGTAGATCAGGCAGCCGACCGCAGGCAATGCTAGGCTGAAGGCAGCGATAGCAGGTGGCCAGAAGCGGTCGAGAAGGTAGCCGACCGCGATTCGGCCAAAAATTAAAGATACTCCGAAGAAGCTGAACACCAGGGATGCATCTTCTGCAGAAAGCCCTATATCGCGGAGCATGGGAACTGTGCTGGTTACCATCCCAACTATGGAGGAAATAACTAGTGCGAGAGCGATGTTGCACGTCCAGAATTTCCGTGAAGTTAGTCCTTCCCGGTAGCTGACACCGGGGACCGCTTCGGTATCAACATCACTTCCCGAAGCTTCTGGTAAGAACTCGGGGAGAGTAAGCCATTTAGCAGTGAAAGGAAGCAATATTGCCAGGTTCATCAGGGCCAGAATGACGAAGGCTGCTCGCCAATCCCAGGTTTCTATGCCCCAAGAAAGTATTGGAGGCACGATCGCTGCAGTAATACCTGTTCCACTCAGACCGATAGCTAACGCAAGTCCCCGGTTTTTTTCAAACCAGATATTCAAAAGCTGCGTCCAGGTAACAGCCAAGCACCCCATTCCAAGCAGAGGCAGGATTGCGAATGCCAGATACAGCATCCATATGGAACCTTGGATTTGCGTAGTTGCAAGGTAGCCCAGAGAGATCAGAACCAGAGAAATCATAGTAACGCGCTTCATCCCATAACGTAGGTTCAGCCAACCTACGACTTGAAGCGAGATTACCGCGCTAGCGAACAAGAAAGTGATGGCAGCCTGCAGTGAGCTCCGTTCCCACCCAAAAGCTTCCTCGAGAGGCACTACGAGCGTTCCGAAGCCATACAGCAGAGAGGCGTTGATGCTTATAGCTATGCCGATGACAGAGAGAGTTAGTATTCGCCAGTTCTGGCGGAACTCGGTGATGTCAACCGCTGCGATGCTGTTCTTTGGCGAAGGCATGGTACGACCTTGTTTTTTTGTTTTATGCGGGACTGAATGAATGCGTCCCACCTGTCTTGATTTCTGTATTTAGAACGGTAAGCTGACACCAGAATATTTCATGTGGTGCCCAATGTCTACAGCGGGTGTCGTTTCAGAAAAACAAGAAAGGGTCAGAGATAACGTGATGTCCTTGCTCGGTCGGTTCTCTATGGGTGCGAAGCTAATGTTCGCGCCAACGTTAATAGTTGTTCTGCTCATTGGGATCTCTGTGGTTGCTTATCAGGGGTTAAATCGCCAACAAAAAATTTTGGGGCAAATTGAAGCGACTCGTTTCTCTGAGTTGCAGCGAGGGTTGGAGGTTTCCTCCGCCTCTCAGGCTGCCATGGTTAGTTCCTATGCGGCGATCGTTCAGCTGATCAGGGCCCAAGGGAGTATTTCCAAGGAAGCATTGCAGTCCTATGTTGATGAAATGCAGGCGAGCGTAAACGACATGCTTGCTGGTGTGGCCACGACTGTAAATGCTGAAACGAAAATCAGTGAACAGGAACAGGCTCTTTATGAAAAGCTTGCAGAGCAGGCCGATTACTTCGCTCAAGGTATTAACGAATTAGGGCAGGCCATTCTTGAAAATCCGGCTCTGGCCTCCTCGCAGCTTGGGTATGTCCGTGCGGATTATAACCGATTGCAAGGACTTCTAGGCCAATTGATTGAGGAACAGAAAGCGTTGGCTGGCTCTTCATTCGAAGAGGCTAATGCCACGGCTGATAAAGTCGCGCTATCCCTGGAAGTTTCCATTCTTGTGGCAATCGTTTTGTCACTTCTAACGGCGCTGCTGGTTCGGCGCCAGGTTTTACGCGCGATCAAAGCCATAGAGCTTGCTGCGATGAGGTTAAAGGAAGGTGACCTCACTCATCGAGTGGAAATTATGGGGCGTGATGAGCTGGCTCAGACAGCGAGCGCTTTCAATGAATTGATAGATAGCCTCCAATATTCCGTCATGAAGGTCGTCCAGGTGTCCAGGTCGGTGGATGACTCTGCAGAGGCATTGGTTGGTACTTCTGACCTCGTTGCCGAGGGTGCTCAAAAACAAGCAGGTGCTGCTGTCGATGCCGCCAATACAATGGACCTGATGAGCCAGGAAATAGCTTCCATTGCGTCGCATGTCGAAGATCTAAGAGCTACAGCGCAGGAGAGTCTGCAGGGGTCCGAGGCTGGTCGGGATGCCCTTGATCGGCTGCTTCAAGAAATATCCCAGGTGAAAGATGCTTTCGCTTCGATCACTGATTCGGTCGGTGATTTCGTGTCCAGTACTACAGAGATCACTAACAGCATAAATCAGGTCAAGGATTTGTCAGGGCAGACCAACCTTTTGGCGCTTAATGCTGCGATCGAGGCTGCCCGTGCAGGTGAGAACGGTCGCGGGTTCAGTGTTGTTGCCGAGGAAGTTCGCAGTTTGGCGCAAAGGTCGGCGTTGGCGGCAAATTCAATTAACGAGCTTACCGAAAATCTTGAGGCTCAGTCGCACCGAGTGAACGTTGCTCTTGAGGAAGGGTCGTCCGCTCTTGACGGAAGTCAGTCTTTGCTCGAAGAGCTAGAGCGAGTGCTGTCGGAAGCAACTCGGCTAGTGGGAAGCTCTAATGACGGAGTGGATGAGATCGCTCAGGCGGTTCATAAGCAAAATAAAGGAGGGAAGGAAATAGCGGGGAGCATAGAGAGGATTGCTGAGATGGGTAAAGACGGAAATCAGATATCCCATACCGTGCGAACTTCAGTTGCTTCTCTGCGAGAGCTCTCCAAGGAGTTGGCGCAATCAGTGTCTCACTTTGAGACATAGACCGGCCAGAGCCTTCATTCGTGAGGTCGTTAGGGAAGTATAACGCCATGTTTTAAAAAGCAAGAAAAATTAGTTTTACAAAAAACAGAAAATTGTTCATTATTTGGGTGTCGCTGAACCCGATAAGAGGAAACAAATATGAGTTCGGATAAAAAAAGCCTCCGTGCCGTCGCTGATCGTGCAGCCTGCTGCGGTTATGGGCTTTGTGCTGCAATTTGCCCAGAGGTGTTCAAATTAGATGAAGATGGGCTGGTTTACTTTGAGGATGACAAGGTGACGCCAGAGCTCGAAGAGTCGGCACGTGAGGGTGTTGAGGCCTGTCCTGCTGAAGCAATTTGGCTTGAAGAGATCGAGGATTAACGCTCTTCGTCTTCGAATCGCTAATTTTTGGTTTCTTCAGAGGTTGTAGAGCATGGGACGTCTCGAAAATAAAGTGGCACTAATCACAGGCACCGGAGGTGGTCAGGGCCGGGTGGCAGCACTGCGCTTTGCCCAAGAAGGCGCCATTGTCGTTGGTTGCGATACCAATCAGGAAGAGCATGCAGCCACAGCAGCGTTATTGGCGAATGAAGGTTTTGTGCTCTATGGGGAGGCACCAGTTGATCTGGGAGACCCTGAGCAGGCTCGAATCTGGGTTGAAGCTGCAATAGAGAGGCACGGAGGTGTAGATATTCTCTACAACAATGCGTCTGCTGCTCGTTTTGCGCCTGTGAATGAAATGTCGGTGGAAGATTGGAGGTTCACTCTGAGAAACGAAGTGGATCTGCTGTTTTTTACCACCAAGTATGCTTGGACGTCATTGGCTGAGAGGAATGGAATCATCATCAATGTGTCTTCTACCGCAGCCTGGGGTGGATCGAAGGTGGCCGGAATCTCAGCTCATGCTGCGGCTAAGGGAGCTGTCGTCTCGTTCACGCGACAGTTGGCTGTTGAAGGTGCTCCGGTAGGTATTCGGGCTGTCAGTCTGAGCCCCGGGTTCGTCGCAACTCCGGGAACAGCTGAGTTCATGGAGAATCCCGAAATTCGCGCAGCCCTGCTGGATGGCGTGCTACTTGACCGCCCAGGACAGCCGGAAGAGGTTGTCGCAATGGCGTTATTCCTGGCGTCAAGTGAGGCTTCCTTCATTACCGGTTCAGATATCGTTATCGATGGTGGCCTCCTGGCCATCTGACCCGGGCTAGCACGTCGGTTGAAGTTGCGTGATTTTTAAACAATAAAATATTGGAGAAAGAAATGGACATTATCGGTATTGGCTACCTCGGATTTGAATGCACAGACCTTGAGGCATGGCGTAGCTACGGTCCTGAAGTGATGGGGTTCGGCATCGGTAATAATCCCGATAACGACCCGGATTCTCTCTATCTCCGAATGGATGACCGTCGGTTCCGGTTGGCCTTCCATCCCGGAGAAATCGATCGTTTGGCTTACATCGGCTGGGAAGCGAAGGGGCGGCTCGAATACATGGCCGCGTTAAAAAAATTCAGGGATGAAGGTATTGAATTCCAGATCGGAGATGAGGAGCTATGCCAGAAGCGTGGTGTGAAGGAATTGATCCGTTTCTTTGATCCTGTAGGCTTTCGTCATGAGCTTTTCTATGGTCAAAAATGGACACCTCAGTCTTTTGTGCCTGGTCGTCGCCATGGTGGGTACCTGGCTGGTAAGAGGGGGCTAGGCCATATTGTCTTGATGACCCCTGAATACAATCGGGAACTCGAGCACTTTTTGATCAATATTATGGGGTTCCGCTGGTATGGCTCGGGCGCTGGGAAGGGCAAGACCGGCTTCTTCCGCTCGAAATTGAACGATTACACAAGTCACGATATCGCATACGGCCATGCTCCTGGGCGGATGGGGGTTCATCACATTGGGGTGTTTGTTAACAGCATTCGGGACGTTGGTGAAACCTATGACATCGTGAAAGAGAAAGAACTGCAGCTGTTAATGACGCTGGGGCAACACTCTCAGGATCCTCATGTCTCTTTTTATCACTACAATCCGTCAGGATTTGCCTTTGAGTGTATTGGGGAAATCGAACCCTGGCATGACGACGGCTTTGAGCTGAATCCAGAGGTTATGAGTGTCTGGGGGCATGAAATGGTGGGACCAATGTTGGGTTCCTTCATTAAAACTCCCGAGGAAGTTCGCGACCCGGATTTCAAACCATCAAATCAGTAGTCCCATGCGAATTGGTCGCATAGGGGACTTGGAGGGGAATGTAGGCTGGGCTGCTCTGAATCCTGAGACTGGTTGTGCCCGCTGGATATTAGGTGCTTTTTCGGAGTGGGCAGTGTTGGCCTCCAAAGGAAAGCTTTCTGAAAAGAATCTTTCCGCCGAGCAGCTCCAGGCAGCGAGCTTCACTCTACTCGCTCCTATTGAACCGGGTGCGCGGATATTCGGTGTCGGTCTTAATTATCTCGAACACCTAAAGAAACTTGGCTCTGAAGCGCCTCCGCATCCTCTCTCCTATCTAAAGCCTGATTCTGCAATGGTAGGCCATCGCGAGGATGTGCTTTATCCTGCGGTGACGGAACAGTTGGATTACGAAATTGAGCTAGTCGCAGTCGTTGCCCGTGAGCTCGCTAACGTTCAATTTCCTTCGTCATGCCTTTTAGGTTACACCGTTGGAAATGATGTCAGTGCTCGGGATGCCGGTCAGGCGCTAGGGCGTTTGGATCTTTTTACTCAGAAAGCAATGGATCGCACTACGCCCGTTGGTCCATGGATAGAGACTGCTGATGGGGTAGGGGGAGTTGGCCAGCCGGAGCTCCACTTGATGATGACGGTGAACGGTCAAGTGCGTCAGCAGGGAAACACAAGGGATATGATCTTCTCTGTTGACGAGATTCTTAATTATCTGGATGCGCGCTGTGTTTTGAGGCCAGGTGATTTGGTATTCACTGGCTCGACCTCTGGTGTAGGATTGGAAACCGGAACTTTTTTAAAGCCCGGTGATCTTATGGAGGCGCGCATCGAGAGGATTGGCGTATTAAGTAATTCAATCGCAGCGCGCAGACAGTTATCTTGTTACCGAAAGCAGGGAGCGCTTGGAGCGCCAGGAAGGAGCTTTGAGAGCGAAATTTAGTCATTTTTAAAATTATTGTTCACTTTTGTCGATTGCAGGCTTCCATGTTGTTCAGTCTTGGAAAAGTGATGTCAAAATCATATTCTTGATATAGAATGCTTGAGGTGACATATACTTTTCCAAAGGAATGCTTCGCAATGGCTTCAGAGATCACCAGTGAAATCACTGCAAAAACGTCCAAAACCACTCCAGTTACGGTCAAGCCCGTTGTTAATGCTATACGGATCTTAAGATTCTTGAGTGAGTCCTCGGTTCCAGAACGGGCTGTCGATATCGCTCGCAAGCTTGATATCAATCCTAGTACCTGTTTCAACATCCTCCGGACCCTGGTCAATGAGGATATGGTTGAGTTTAGTCCGATGTCGAAACGTTATTCGGCCGGCCTTGGCTTGGCAAGGTTAGTAGAGCAATTCGTAACACAAGGTCAAAAAGTTCAACTGGCGAAGCCGCTACTTGAGGCCTTTGCCTCCAGTTCAAGGGTCACTGTCACACTGTGGCGACGAATGGGGAGTGATCGGATTGTAATAGTGAGCTCTGCCGCGTGCCCTACTGATGTTCGCATTGATATGACCGAAGGGCAGAGGCTTCCTATATTGATGGGCGCTAGTGGCCGCCTTTTCGCCTCTCAGCTGAGTCTTGAGAGTGAAGAGGTCAGAACCATGTTTGAGAAGATCCGATGGGGCATGCCGCTTTCCTTTGACGAATATTGTGCCCAGGTTACAGAGGCATCGAAGCGAGGCTGGGCGGTAGATGATGGTTATTTCTCAATCGGTATTCTCGCAGTCGCTGCACCGGTTTATTCATCCTCTGGCACCATAGATTTTACCGTTTCCGCAGTTATGTTCAGGGGCCAAAAGAATGACAAGGAGATTGCAGAGCTTGGTGAGTCCCTCTGCAATTTGGCCCGTGAACTGGAGAACGTTCTGTTTTAGGCTCAATCTTTTACTAGTAGCAGGCTTCCGCCGAGCGGCCCGCCGCCTGCAGCAGTAACCGCTACGTCATGTTCTGCTGTCTGGCGTTCCCCTGCTTTCCCCCAGAGTTGCAGGCATGCCTCGTGTACATAGCCTAATCCGTGAGTTCTACCGCCGGAAAGCTGGCCGCCATTGGTATTTATGGGAAGAGCGCCGTCCAGGGCAATCCGGTGACCGCCTTCGATGAAGGAACCACTCTCTCCCTTGGGACAAAGGTTGAGTGCTTCTAACCAAATCATCGTGAGTATTGAAAACCCGTCGTATAGTTGTGCCGACCCGACATCGGATGGCTTGAGATCCGTTCGAGACCACATCATTTTGCCAACATCAAAAGCGGCTCCCTCGGTGAGTGAGACCTGGTCCCATGACCACGGTTGGTGAAGCGCTGAGCCTATTGCTTCAATGTGAATCGGCGAATTCGGCAAGTCCCGAGCTATGTCCTTCCGCGATAAAATGATTGCAGTAGAGGCGTCACAATGGACGTCGCAATCATAGAGTCGCAAAGGGCTGGAAATAACCCTGGAGCTCATGTAGTCATCCATCGTCATCGGGGTGCGATAGATTGCTTTAGGGTTGAGCTGGGCATTGCGGCGTGCATTTAATGCAATCTGTGCCATTTGTTCGGGCTTGGTCCCGTAATCGTGGAAATGTCTTTGCGCGTACATTGCCACGAGGTTGCTGGCTGATAACACATTGAATGGTGTGTACCATTGCCACGCGAAACTGTTGTCCCTTCCCTGCGTCTTGTTGCTGAGCGCAGAGGCGCCTTTATTCACGCGTCTCGCGGACGACTCAGTGATTGTTCGAAAAACAAGTACGTGGCGACACAGACCGGTGGCGATTGCCATAGCACCATTAATGATTCCTGCCAAAGGTCCTGGTCCTTCGTAACCTCCGCCGAACCAGTTCACTTTAAGGCCAAGAGCGTTCTGGAGGGCGCTAGGTCCGACGGGGGAGAAGCTGTTCCCATTATTATTGTCTCCGGGCCAGCACGCGATACCGTCAATATCCTCGCGCTGCAAACCTGCATCTGAAATAGCCTCTAGACAAGCGTCTACAGTAAGTTGCATACCAGATAAGTCGGACGGGCGAGCAACCTCTGACTGGCCGATCCCGGTGATGGCGACGTCTTTTTCGTACAGGCGATCAAACATCCTTACTCCTTAGTAAAAAGAGGCAGCCAGACGTCGTCTTCCTGCCGAAACCTTACCCTCACAGGCATGCCGATAAACACCTCATCGACGTCTACATCTTCGATGTTGGTAACAAAGCGGAGCCCTGGCTGCTCTTCCAGCTCAACGATCGCGATCACGAACGGCTCGTTCAGCTCTGGGGTCCATGGCTGCCTATTAATCGTGAAGCTGGCGATCTTGCCTCTACCGGAGACTCGCCGAGGATATACATCCTTGCTTACACAATTTGGACAGACAGAGCCAGGAGGGTGAAAAAATTGAGTGCACGAGTGGCAATAATGAATCAGCAGGGCATTGCTTTTGCCTCCTTGCCAAAACGCGCAATTATCGTCGTTTAACGCCGGAAGTTTTCTTGGCATTGCTGAGTTCCCAAAGTAGACCTCGATAGTCTGCCAAGCTTATCAATTGCACAAAAAATAAAAAAGTGTTCTAATTCAAAAAAGATTGCGATAGCCTAGGCTCAACATCCGATAACAACATCAATCAACGGAGGTTTCTCCAATGAATCGCCAACTTGACGGGAAAACAGTCATTGTTACAGGTGCTTTCGGTGTGCTTGGGCGGGCTCTTTCATCCGTGCTCAAAGATCGTGGGGCCCGCGTGGCCGGGCTGGATTTGAGTGCATGTCCCAGTGATTTGCAGGCTGAAGAAAACTTTTTGCCGATCGGTGGTGTCAATTTAACCGAGGAGTCATCCGCAAAAGATGCATTGGCCTCTGTAGCCGAAAAATTCCAGCGGATTGACTGCATTGTGAATGTCGCCGGCGGCTTCGCGTGGGAGACGTTCGAGCAGGGCTCGCTGGATACCTGGGATGTTCAATATCAAATGAATCTACGAACCGCCGTTGTGGCCACCCATTCCGCACTCCCTTATTTATTGAGCTCTGGCAATGCCCGTGTTGTAAACGTGAGTGCACTTGCTGCCCTCAAAGCGGGTTTGGGCGTGTCTGCTTATGCGGCCGCAAAGGCGGGTGTCGCGCGCTTTACCGAGTCGCTCGCAGAAGAGCTAAAGCATCGGAACGTGACTGTTAATGCGGTTATGCCAAGTATTATCGATACTCCGAATAATCGGGAGGCGATGGCCGATGCTGATTTCTCCACTTGGGTGAATCCTGAGGCCCTTGCGGGGGTTATTTCATTCCTTCTGTCGGACGAAGGAAGTGTTATTACCGGAGCCTGCCTGCCAGTACCCGGGCGTGTCTAAAAGTCTACAGAGTCACGGAGAATACAATGAGGTTGGTCACTTTTGTTGGGGAGAGCGGCATTGAAAAAGCTGGCGCGCTTATCGACGGCGGTCAGGCGGTCCTTGATCTCCAACGGGCCTACACGTTGACCAGGGGCGGAGAACTCCAAGCGCTCTCTAGCGTTCTGGCGCTTGCCGAAGCGGGCAAGCCCGAGCAAGATCTTGCACGCTCTCTCGTCGAGAAGGCTCCGTTTGATGCGGTTACAAGTCGTTCGGTAGTTCGGCTCCGAGCACCAATTCAGCCTCCGCCGCAGATGAGGGATTTTTCGTGTTTTGAATTGCACCTTCGTCAGAGCTTTGCCGCTGCTCGGCGCGCCAGGGCGCTCCGTACTCCAGATCCTGAAGCTACATTGAAAGCCATGAATACGAGCGCGGATGATCGCGTTATCGAAGTATTCAATCGCCAACCGATTTATTACAAATGCAATAGGTTTGCGGTAATCGGCGCCGACGATCATTTTGAGTGGCCCAGCTTTAGTAAAGCTCTGGATTTTGAGCTGGAGTTCGGCTGCTATATCGGTAAGCCGGGGAAAGACATTTCGAGGGACGCAGCCCGTGAACACATCTTCGGGTACACGATCTTCAACGACATTTCCGCCAGGGATATGCAGTCTAAAGAAATGGGCGGTATGTTGGGACCGGCAAAAGGCAAGGATTTTGACACCGCAAACGTTATGGGGCCTTGTCTGGTAACCGCTGATGAACTCGAAGATCCTTACAACCTTGAGATGATAGCTCGGGTAAATGGCGAAGAATGGGGGCGGGGAAATACGAGAGATATGCGGTGGAAGTTTGAAGACGTTATTACTCATGTATCTCAGTCCGAAACACTACACAGTGGCGAGTTTCTTGGATCGGGCACTGTAGGGAATGGCTGTGGATTGGAGCAACTGCGGTATTTGCAGCGCGGAGATGTTGTTGAGCTTGAAGTTGAGAAGCTTGGGATACTAAGGACCCAAGTTGGCACGGCAGACTGATTTGGGGCGAATTTGAGAGAGCTGTTGGCTGGGCTGGACAAAAGGCTGGCCGCGGTTTTGAGGGAAACCTGGCAGTGAGACGTTACTTTAGAGCTACGCAACGGGCGTTAGGTCAATGAGTGGCTCTGAAGACTAGACAAAAATGGAGGCGGATATGCTAACAAGAACTAATCCGGTGCTTTCGGACGGTACACCGGTTTCTGACCTGATCTACCCAGATACACGTGAAGTCCAAATGCGTGTTCTGTCGGACCGAGAAATCTATCAGCTCGAAATGGAGAAGGTATTTGGAAAGACTTGGCTGATGCTTGGACACGAGTCTGAGATTCCAAACCCAGGCGATTTCATGGTTCGCGACATGGGTGAGGACTCAGTGATCGTGACGCGGGACAAAAGCGGCGAAGTTCATGTTCTTCTGAACGTATGTCCTCATCGGGGCATGAGAGTGGCGCTCACTGATTGCGGTAACAGCCAGATCCACAAATGTATTTACCATGGTTGGGCGTTTCGTCCGAATGGTGACTTTATTGGTGCGCCCGTCGAAAAGGAAAAAATGCATGGTTCGATGCTTGAAAAGTCTGAGCTCGGACTGAAGCGTGCACGATGCACTCTATATGGTGGTCTCATCTTCGCTACATGGAATATCGAGGGGCCTTCTTTCGACGAATTCCTCGGCGATGCGAAGTGGTACTACGATATGCTTTTCCTTCGCAGCGATAAAGGCATGGAAGTTTTGGGGCCTCCCCAGCGGTTCATCGTTAATGCCAACTGGAAAACAGCGGGAGAGCAGTCGGCGGCCGATGGTTTTCATACGTTGACGCTCCATCGCTGGCTTGGCGAGATCGGCAACTACTCCAAGAAGGGCGAAGGTGAAGGTGACGGCGCAGATCTGAGCCCTGAGATGTATGGTGTAGAAGTTAGCTCACCCCATGGGCATGCGCTCCGTTGCATTGACCTGGCGCGAAAGATTCGCCGGATTACTGGCCTTGATCCTGAAAAACTCTCTGTCGAGGAGAAGCTCGAAGCCCTCCCGCCTGCGGGCATGACAGTAGAGATGGTCGATCAGCTGAAACGTAATCTCTCGGAGGACCAGCTTAAGGTTCTTACCTCCATGCCGCCGCAAGTTGGAGGCATGTTTCCAAACATTCTGTTTGGGTTCGTCTATATCCCGCAGCCAGACGGCTCTGTCGTGGGTTCGATGACGATGCACACCTATATTCCGCGTGGTCCCGATAAGCTCGAGTTCTGTAACTGGATTTTCGCCGAGAAAGACGCTCCGCCCGAACTTCGACAGAAAATGTTGGAACAGACTGTTCAACTGTTTGGCACCTCTGGAATGGTAGAGCAGGATGACTCTGATACGTGGCCTCATATGACGCTCTCTGCGAAAGGTGCTATGGGCAAACATATCACTATGAAGTATCAAGCGGTCTATGAAACCGGAGCGCCTGAGGGATGGCCGGGCCCCGGGATTGTCAATGAAGGGTTTACCAAAGATGACACCCAGTGGCACTGGTGGCTCTATTGGAATGAACTCATGAACGCTGATTAATACTAATTGTTGATTACAATAAACGAGGCCTGTGATGGATACAGTTCAGCAAAAACAAGCCGATTCAAACGAAAAAGCCTACATTCCGATTGGCTCAGAGGCATACAACGAGATCGTTACGTTCCTATACGAAGAGGCGATGTTGCTCGACAATCTTCGCCTTCAGGAATGGGGCGAAAGGCTCGCGACAGACTTGGTTTACACGGCACCTCTTCGTCATACTCGTTGGGGCGTAGACCACGAGAAAAGCTATATTCGAACGGTTCAACACTTTCATGATAACTACCGCTCTATACTAGGTAGGATCATGCGGTTAACGGGGAAAAGTGCTTGGGCAGAAGATCCCCCCAGCAGGACGCGCCGGCTAATAACGAATGTTCTTGTTCAGCAGGGCGCTTCAGAGAATGAGTATACTGTAACTAGCTATCTAATGATGACCCGGAGTCGTTTTAGCGACGAACACGTTGATGTGATCAGCTGTGAACGTAGGGATGTTATTCGACGTGAAGATAGCGGTGAGCTTAAGCTGGCTCGTCGTGAGGCGCTTCTTGATCAATCCGTTTTAGGAACACCCAACCTGGCGGTTTTCCTCTAATTCACAATCTTGTTTGTACCCTTTTTAGCCTGCCCTCGCGGCGGGCTTTTTTTCGTCGACTCTCCTGGGAATGTGAGTCAGAGTACTGAGGGTAGATATCTCAAGTTTCCCAGGAGCCAAATTGTACGATATCGGCTTAGCTCCAATTCTGTGGAGATCAATTACCTTGCAGCCAATCTTGATCCTGAAGACAAAGCTTCTCTGGTGAGTTCGTAAAATCCAGTGTTGACCCTTTGACTCTGATTGCTTGCGCGGCCCTTACCGGTTGTTGGCTGAAGCAGACTCCCGTCGGTCTTGCGTGGTCTTGTAAGTCCAGGTCATGCTCACGGCCACGAGAAATAATCACACTTCGACGAAGTATCAGGGCTGCTTCAGACATTTCCGGATTCAGGTTTTTGATCGCCCAGCTCGCCATGCCATGGGTCAGGTCGACGCCTTCAAAGAGAGAAGGTTTCAGGATTATCGTTCCTTCAACTTCCCATTCCAGATACGGCTTACCGTTCCGCATTAGTGTAGCGGTTGTTCTTCCGGCGTTGCGCATAGGAACGGTGATATCGTAAATGAGCCTTGAGTCTCGTCGACTCGCTGCAGCTATTGCCAGGCCAGCAAGATCCAGCATGTGAGTGCATTGATGGCGAGGGTCAGTATGGCGAGTTACGCTATGAGCAATCTCTGTTAACGACATTCCTTCAAGCGATTTGAGTGGATCGGCAGCAGCAGGACACGCTGAATATGGGTAGCGATCTCCAAAACCCTGCACCCGGGTAACTGTCCCGTTGAGATAGTTCAGTCCTACCCGGAAATGATGGAAATCATCTTCGAGAGAGGCCCTGATCTCATTTCCACTGACTGAGTTAATCTCTATTCTGCGTCTGAAAATCATTGAACATCCCCTGCCTAACGAAATGGGTTTGGGCTGGATGGCAACCCAAATATATAATAACATGAACACTAACAAAAAAAGTGTTCACAAATAGGCGGAAATTATGAATCTTCTTGAGAATAAAGTGGCTCTGATTACTGGAGCAGGTGGTGGTATTGGAGAAGGTGTAGCGCGTTACTTCGTTAAACAAGGTGCTGCCGTCATTATTGCGGAGTTGAGCGAGCAGCTTGGAGAGGCTGTTGCAGCTGATCTGAGGGCCCAAGGAGGCAAAGCACTCTTTTGCCATACCGACGTTTCGAACAAATCGTCTATTGAAAATGCAGTGGCGACGGCAGTTGATCACTTTGGCTCGATCGATGTTTTGGTAAACAATGCGTTTGCTCCGACTCCAAACGTTAAGTTGGAAGAGAAAACCGATGAAATGTTGACTCAAACGCTGAACACAACGGTTTGGGCTGCTTGGTGGGCGATGAAGGCTGCTTTTCCTCACATGTGTGAAAGAGGTGGAGGGTCTATCGTTAATTTTTACTCAATAGATACGGAGATTGGGGCTTGGTTGCATGGCGACTACAATACGGCCAAATCAGCGATCCTAGGTTTAACCCGCAGTGCCGCCGCCGAGTGGGGGCGCTTCAATATCCGGGCAAACGCAATTGCGCCAACCGCAATGGGAGCTACGTTCCATAAGTTGGCTGCCGAGAATCCTGGATTCGAGGAGCGATCTGCAGCTATGCGTCCATTGGGGCGGTGTGGAGAGCCAGAAGCAGATATTGGACCGGTTGTTGCGTTTCTTGCGTCTGAGATGTCCCGCTTTGTAACCGGAGAGTCAATTCACGTAGATGGAGGGTTGCACTTGCCTGGTTACAATTCCCGGCCAGCGGAAGTTCCAGTTAGAGAGTATTGATAGTCGCTTCGTCCAATCGCAGCTTTCAGCCGACAATAATTGAAAGTTTACGAACGCATGCCATCAACTTAAGGCATGCGTTCGTGCAGTTGTTTAGCTTTTGCTTACTTTGATTTCGGTGTCTTCTAAATCCCACGTAGAGGCTGTTTTCCCCTCATCTCTCAGCTGATATTTCAGAATCCGTCCCTGAGGATTCTTCGGAAATTCCTTCCGAAATTCGATGTAGCGTGGCAGTGCATAGTAAGGAACGGCTTCTGTTGCCCAGAAGAAAAGCTCCTCCTCGGTAAGCTCGGTACCCTCGTGAAGGATAGCAGTAACTTTTACGTCATCTTCACCTTTGTCGGAGAGCACCGCGTGGACAGCAACTTCTGCGATCGCAGGATGATTGCTAAACGCAGACTCCACTTCAAAGCTAGAAATATTCTCGCCTCGGCGGCGGAGATAGTCTTTCTTTCGGTCTACAAAGTAGAAAAAGCCATCCTCGTCGAACTTTCCAATATCGCCCGTGTGGAACCACATGTTTTTCATGGCGTTGAGTGTAGCCTCTGGGCGTCTCCAATAGCCCTGAAACATGATATCTGGTCTTAGTGGACGAACTACGATTTCCCCTGCTTGGTTTGCTGGAAGCTCGTTGTCGTTCTCATCAACGATCCGAACGTCGAAATCCGGAATGCGTTTTCCGGAAGACCCTGGTTTCGCGTATTCTCCAGCAGGTAAAGAAGTGATGACGCATGCTTCCGTGAGCCCGTATCCGTTTCCACCAACAAGCCGGGCGCCAAAACGTTTCCGCCAGATTTCTTTGGTTTCCTCTGTATAGGGGTTTCCACGAGCGGTATGAATCTGACCGTAGCACCGCTTCATGGAGCTATTGTCGGGGGCTTGTGCAAGCAGTCCGCCCATACCGCCCAGAATTGACGCGATCGTGGCGCCGCTTCTCTCCACTTCCGGCCAGAAATTGGACACGGAAAACCGCGGAAGAATCGCTACCCGCGCTCCAACCAATAGTGTAGCGATGACGCCGACGCAGAGCGCATTCATGTGAAAGAGTGGCAGTGGAGTTATCGTGACATCCTTTTCTGTCGCCGGTCCCGCCATAAGTTGAAGCCGCGCCAAGTTACACATGAAATTGTAACTAACCATGCATCCTTTAGACGGCCCGGTGGTTCCGGATGTATAAATTAGGCAGGCCAAATCCGCCGGGTCAGGCTTCTCAGTAATGGGAGTCTCGTTGGTGCCTCGATGGTCTTCTAATGACTCAACTTTAATAGTGCAATCAAGCGTGTCTTCGAGAGACTCGCGATGGAGTATCAGCTCTAATTTTTCGAGCTGGTCACTAATTTGGGCAACTCGATCAAGATACTTCGATTCACAGATCATTAGCGCGGAGTCAGCATCGGCGATCTGGTGGCGCAAAAATTCTCCGCGTAAAGCTGTATTAAGAGGCACGCTGACAGCGCTCAGCTTATTGATGGCCAGCCAACAGACTACGGCGTCAATATTGTTGTCGAGCATGGAAACGACCGTATCGCCTCGACTTACCCCAAGATCTGATAGTGAGTTGGCAAGTTTGGTTGATAGCGAATCAACTTCTCGATAAGTGTAAAAAGTCCCGCTAAAATCTAGAAAAATTCGGTCAGGATGGCTTGCTACTGCTCTATCCAGCGCTGCGACAACGGTGTCACGTTCTCCGACTGACCAGGTTTCTGGGTTTCCGGTACCACTCATAGTGATTCTCCTTCAGGTGCAGCTCTATCAAAGAGCGTCCGAGTTTTATTTTAAATGGAGAATTCAATTCTATATTTTATTTTACGCCTTGTCTCTAGAGAAGTTGAACAGAAAATGCTGAATATGCCTAGTTTAAGTGTTAACATAGCGTCCATCTTATTGTGCTGGAGTGATTCGTGATGGACCAAGAGCGTCAAAACTCGGAATCTCTGCAATCGAGAGAAAGTGCTGAGCAACAGAGTGTAAGGGCCCGAAAGGGCAGTAGTAAGCCTAGAGGCGGTCGTTCAGTGAAGCCGAATCGACGCTCCGAGGAAACCATAAGCAGCATTCTAGACGCAACAGAGCAAGTCGTTCTTCGTTCTGGTGCAGATCGGATTTCGATTTTAGATGTGTGCAAGTTAGCGGGGATATCTCGGGGAACCTTTTACCGATACTTCTCCTCCCAAGAAGATTTGCTTGATACCTTTTCTCGGCACAAGCGCGATAATTTCCATCGTGTACTCATGGAAACAGTTGGTACAGTAGAAGATCCCGAGGCTCGTCTCGAAGGCCTGATTGCGTTTATTGATGACTACCTGACGGAAAGTCGGGCGAGGCGTTTGTTGGTAGTGGCGCCCGACTACGCACTGAGCTTTTTCCGGCGGATTTTTCACGATTCTATATTGCGGTTCCAGGACGCCCTAGAGATTGTCTTTGATGATTGGGATGAGCGCTTGGGTGTGAAGTTGGATCGTGAGTTGGTGTGCGAGCTGATTATCCGCTACGTTCTGAGCGAGATTCTTGTTCCGGAAGATGGCGGTCGGCGCCTTCTGCCAGCAAGAGTAAAGCGCCTGGTGGCGTCTTTGACGATGGGGTCGACAGCCCGAACTCGGCGGTAAGAGAGTGGTCAACCGAGTGGTTGCCATGGTTTAAGTTAGTCTTTTTTTCAATTTCTGTTTTTTCCTTTCTTATGATGATCGCCCCGAAATTCGGGGCGAGCTATCCTTCTGATTTATCAAGAAATAAATTTTTCCTGCTTTTGGCCTTCGTGCACATTTATATGCCTGTTCTGGGCTAAATCTCTCCTCTCGCCAATAACCGCCCTGTTTTTTTCTTCCTTAAAGTGGCTTATTAACAGTTAGTTACGTGATTTTTGAGGGGAGGACTGTATGTCCTGGTTTCCACAGTGCTTCTGGCAAACAAAAAATTGAACAGATTTTGTGTTTGTGGTTAACTTTGGTTTAAGCTATTAACGAACGAAGCGAAAACACGAGTTAACTAGAACAACATAGAGGCCTTGACCATGCTTATTGATCTCCATGCGCACGCACCACATCCCGACTATTACGACCAACACCCCCATTGGGGGCCCGCTTTTGAGCTGCAGTCTGATGGCGATATCAAGCTGCGTGTGGGTCACTGGGTTCTGAGCTTGGGTGCTCCCGAGCGGAAACAGGCACTGCGCGAGGCGCACGCCCGAGGAGAGACTTTGGATGTTCAGGAGTACATGGCCAAATGGCGTGATCCAGAGCATCGTTTGGCGTCTATGGATGCTGCTGGCCAGAATGCTCAGGTTTTATCCGTGCCGAGCCACTGCTATATGTACTGGGCCGAACCGGAATTCGGTGTTCCTTTCGCAAAAAAAGTGAATGATTCCCTCGCCGAATATTGTTCTGCAGCGCCAGATCGACTGATGTTTTGGGCCCATGCACCTCTCAATGTTCCCAAGGAAGCGGCCAAAGAGATTAGGCGAGCCTGCACCGAATTGGGTGCTAAGGGGCTTGTTGCCGGCGGTTCCAATTTTGGAGGTCTGGAATTTGACTCGCCCGAGATGGATCCGGTCTGGGAGGCGTTGTGTGATCTGGATTTGCCCATGTTTGTGCACGGCTACAATCAGTCTGTTACCTGGGGTGAAGAGGCAAATACAGACCGTTATGAAACTACCGCTATTGTTGGTATGAATTACGATGAGTCGAAGTGTTTTTGGTACATGATTAACGGGGGCGTATTCGACCGATTCCCGAATCTAAAGGTATACATCACCCACGGTGGTGGTTTCGTTCCATATCAGCTTGGCCGGATGGCACAGACCAACCCCAACTTGGACACCTACCATAACAAGAAGCCTTTTCTTGAATACCTGAAGAACTTCTATTTTGACGTTGAGCTTCATGAAGTACCGATGAGGCAGGCAATGGTCGAAGTGATTGGGGCTGATAGGGTTCTCTACGGATCCAACTTCGGTGGCAGCGATGCCGTTCGTCATGATTTGACTGATGATTTAAAGCTCTCACAGGAAGATCTGGACAAAATTCGCTGGAAAAACGCTTGTGATCTACTGCATCTGGACCCCAACAAGTTGGGTAAGGTTAGGGGCTAATGAAGCTTGCGCGATTTTCTTATAAGGGTTCGGTTCCCGCGTGGGGTGTGGTTGATCTCGAGCATCAGGAGATCAATCCCATCAAAGAGCGATTCGAGGACTGGGCGCCCCTGGTGACGGCAGGAGCGGGGATCAGTGCGGTGTCTTTTTCGTCAGGCCCTTTGGCTATTAAAGAGGTCACCCTTTTGCCTCCAATTGAGCCGGTCAATCGGGTCGTAGTGGCGGGCGCCAATTACCTGAAACACCTGAAGGACGACTTTTCACTGGAGCCGCCGAAGCAACCAATCGCATTCTTGAAAGCATACGGGGCTTTGATTGGCGCGGATGATCCGATCCGGTTTCCACCTCTGACCGAGGAGCTGGACTATGAGGTTGAGCTAGTCGTGGTTATCGGAAGCAAAGAGGTCGATACCACGAAGCCGTACGATTCGGTTTTGGGGTATACCGTTGGAAATGATGTGAGCGCCAGAGACCTTCAACGCAGTGGCCCTAAGGGCATTGGCATGGATCTTTTTGCTGCCAAGAGTCAGGACAAAACTACTGGTTTAGGGCCGTGGATCGTAACTCGTGATGAGTTCCCGGAAGGTATGCCTGCCTTACGCTTGACCCTGTCAGTCAATGGTGAGGTTCGTCAGGACGGCAATACGTCAGAAATGACCTGGACGGTAGCTGAGCTGATTACTTTCGTGCATGAGAGGTCCAGTTTTGCCTGTGGCGATGTTCTGTTTACAGGATCGCCGGCAGGAGTCGGAATGGCGACAGGGCGGTTCTTGAATCCGGGAGACGTCGTTGAGGCTTCCGTTGAAGGAGTTGGAACCTTACGAAATGTTGTTGGTGAAAGATCTAATAAGAGGCTTGGAAAATGAACGGCAACAATAAAGTTAAAGTCGTTATCGTGGGTGCAGGTCTTATGGGAACCGGTATTGCACATGCTTTTGCAATCGCAGGGTTTCAAACCGTACTTGTAGACATCAGTGCGGAATCACTTGATAAAGCGTATAGCAATGTTTCAGAAATACTGAAAACCGGTGTAAAGCTCGGAAAAATCAGTGAGCTGGAAGCAGAGAACGCATTGGGTTCGTTGAACTTGGAAAGGAACCTTTCTGTCGGGGCTAAGAACGCAGACTGGGTGATCGAGACGGTTTCAGAAAACCTGGAAGCAAAAAAAGCCGTTGTTCGTACGGCAAAGGAAGTTATGGCCGAAGGCGGCATTATCGCAACCAATACATCTGCGTTGAGTGTGACTGAGATAGGTGCCGCTCTTCCGGATCCCGATCGATTTGTTGGCATGCATTTCTTTAACCCGGTTCACAAGATGAAGCTGGTGGAACTGGTGCGTGGACATGCGACGACAGACGAAACCATCGCCAGAACACGAGATCTGTGTGAGGCCATCGGAAAGACTTCGATTGTTGTCAACGAATCGCCTGGACTAACAACGAGTCGTATGTCCGCTCTTCTTGGTAACGAAGCCATGTACATGCTTCAGGAAGGTACCGCTTCTGCGGAAGACATCGACACGGCATTGCGAATGGGGTTCAACCATCCGATGGGACCGCTGGAGTTGGGGGACCTTACGGGGTGGGATACCAGGCTGTCGGTTTTAAAATACCTTCACTCTACGCTTGGTGAAAAATTCCGGCCATGTCCCCTCATCATAAAGATGGTTGCTGCGGGACACTTCGGTCGCAAGGCCGGGCAAGGTGTATATAAGTATGAAGATGGAAAGCGTGTTCCCGGCTCTGGTCTTGAGGTGAAGGTGTCATGAAAGACGTTGTGATCGTTGATGCTGTCCGGACTCCGGTCGGCCGTTTTAGAGGTAGCCTGGCAGGTGTTCGTGCAGACCATCTCGGAGCTCTAGTCTTGAATGAGCTTTTGTATCGAAATGGCTTGGCTGCGGAATCCATTGACGACGTGGTATTTGGTTGCGTCACCCAAATAGGCGAGCAATCCGCAAATATTGCGCGCACTTCACTCCTGGGCGCCGGCTGGCCAACCTCTGTGCCGGGACTAACTATCGATCGAAAGTGTGGGTCAGGAGAGGCGGCCGTGCACTGTGCGTTTGGTGCAATTGCCGCAGGTTCGGCTGAAATCGTGGTGGCCGGCGGTGCGGAAAATATGAGCAGAGTGCCCATGGGGAGTAATCGAGATCTCCATGGTGAAGCGTTCGGTCACCTGGTTTCAGATCGCTATGAAATGACTTCGCAAGGTGAGGCAGCTGAGCGGGTTGCCGAAAAATGGAATCTTGATCGAGAGCAGCTGGACGCATTTGCACTAGAAAGTCATCGGCGTGCGGCGGTTGCTGCAGATTCGGGCTATTTCAAAAGCGAAATTGTACCAGTGCCTGTTGCGGACTATCGCGAAAATGGGGCCGAAAAAGTCGAGGGTAAATTTGCGGCGGATGAGACCATACGGAGAGACACTTCTCTCGAAAAGCTAGCAACATTGAAAACTAGTTTCAGAAAAGAGAATGGTCGAATCACCGCCGGGAACTCGTCACAGATTTCTGATGGTTGTTCGGCCTTGCTGCTCATGTCATCAGATGTTGCGCGAAATCTTGGTCTCAAGCCGAAAGCCAGAATTCGGGCGGTGACCACAGTGGGAGCAGATCCTACGTTAATGTTAACCGGCCCTATTGGTGCCACTCGTAAAGTCCTCGCGAAAGCGGGGCTTGAGTTAGATGAGATTGATTTGTTCGAAATCAACGAAGCATTCGCTTCAGTACCGCTGGCCTGGATGAAAGAGGTTGGCGCCGACCCCGAACGATTGAATGTTAATGGCGGTGCTATTGCATTGGGCCATCCCTTGGGTGCTAGCGGCGCTCGCATCATGACGTCGATGCTGAATGAGTTGGAGCGACGTCGTGGCCGTTATGCGCTGCAGGCAATCTGCTGCGCCGGTGGAATGGGAACGGCGACTATTATCGAGCGTATAGACTGAACTTTGGGTTGCCAGGTCAAGGAGCTTGCATGAGTCATATTCCGCCAGTGTCTGTTGCTGATATGCCAGAAAGCCTGAGCAACCTAGTGGAGAAAGGATTGAATTCCGGGATGCTGAGCTCGTCGATACCCGTTCAAGTCTGGGCTCATCGTCCTGCTATTGCTCTATGTTGGCTTGAATTGCTGGAGCAGTTCCATGCGAATAGCCTGTTAGGGGATCGATTGAAGGAACTGGTTCGACTCAAGATCGCAAGCATCACGCAATGCCAGGCTTGTCAGTTAGCGAGAAAATCAGATGCGGTTACCGAACGGGATATAGCTTGTCTTGATAATGGCAGTGATCAATTCACGTTGCCGGAACAGGCTGCTCTGAATTTTGCAGAACTTTTTGCCTCGGATTACCTAGAAATTGATGCGGGAGTTTTCGAGGCATTGAGTGCCCATTTCAGCACTGAAGAAATTGTGGAGTTGAATATGTTCTGTGCATTGATGCTTGCGGGCGGCCGAATGACATATGTTCAGAAGGCTTATTGAGGTGCTTTGATGTCTGCTTTGCTAGGAACTATCCCGCTATATCGAATTGATGGGAGTGAATCGCGGCTTTTCGATCATGGGGCCAAGGCCTACCTCGTGGTGAATGTTGCGTCGAAATGCGGGTTGACTCCGCAATATAGGGCTCTGGAGGCACTTTACCGTGAATGGGCAGCAAAGGGGCTGATCGTCTTAGGGTTTCCCTCTAATGACTTCCATGGCCAGGAGCCGGGGAGCAATGAGGGTATTGCCAAATTCTGCTCAACACAATACGACGTTACTTTTCCCCTTTTTTCAAAGATCAAGGTGAGCGGTGCGCTCAAGCATCCTCTGTACAGTGCTTTGGTTGAGGCCGCCCCAGAAGTAATAGGTGATGGTCCCTTTAGAGAAAAGCTTCGCAGTTTTGGAGTCGAACCTAATTCGCCTCCAGAGGTGCAGTGGAACTTTGAAAAGTTCCTTGTTAGTGGCAAAGGGGAAGTGGTTGCCCGCTTTGCTCCAGATGTTGAGGTAGGTGATGAAAGGTTCTTAAGCGCCTTGAGAACATGCTTGCTATGACCTTTATTTGAGCATAAGTTTAGAAAAGGTCTAAATTTTATGGCACCTCATCGCCGAGGCTTTATGGCAGCGGTTTTATACGGAAAACAATAACGGGAGTTGAACATGTCTGAATTGTCCAAGAATGAACTTGAAAACGTCTTCGAAGACGTGGCGAGCAACTACCGTGGAGCTGATATCGATCTGCATGCGGCCTATGCTCAGATGCGCAAAGAGAGCCCGGTTCTTCCTGAAAACTTTATGGAAAAGCTCGGTGTGCCGTCTATCGCAGGCGTCGATCCTGATCGGCCGTGTTACACGCTCTTCAAATATGATGATGTCATGCGCGTCATGCGCGATAGCACTCTGTTCACCAGCGGTTTTATCGCGGAGGGGCTCGGCGCATTCTTTGATGGTTTGATACTCACGGCCATGGATGGTGAAGAGCACAAGAAAATGAGAAATTTGCTTCAGCCAGTCTTTATGCCAGATACGGTAAATCGCTGGAAAGCGGATCGCATAGATCGGGTTATCCGCGAAGAATTTCTGGAGCCAATGGTAGCCGATAAACAAGCAGACCTTATGGACTTTGCCTTGTATTTTCCAATCCGCGTCATCTACTCGCTTATTGGTTTTCCAGAGGATAGGCCCGAAGAAATCAAGCAGTATGCCGCTTGGGCTCTAGCGATTCTTAAAGGCCCGCAGGTGGATCCCGCTAAGGCGGAAGCCGCCAAGAAGGAGGCTATGGAGGCGGTGCAGGCGCTGTATGGTGCCATAAGAGAAGTGGTTGAACAGCGGCGAGCTGAAGGCGGGGAGGGCGACGATCTTATCAGTCGTCTTATTGTCGCCGAATATGAAGGAGAGTCGCTGGATGACCATCAGATTACGACGTTTGTTCGTTCGCTCCTGCCCGCAGCGGGAGAGACCACTACGCGGACCTTCGGCACTTTAATGACCCTGCTGCTCGAAAGGCCTGAATTACTGGCCAGAATCCGTGAGGATAGAAGTCTCGTCAATAAGGCAATTGACGAGGCAGTGCGGTTTGAGCCTGTTGCGACGTTCAAAGTTCGCCAGGCAGCGCAAGACACCGAGATTCGTGGTGTACAGGTGCCAAAAGGTGCGATGGTTTCTTGCATCGTGAGTTCGGCCAACAGGGACGAAGATGCATTCGAAGATGCTGACACTTTCAACATTGATCGGCGACAAAAGCCATCCTTCGGCTTCGGATTCGGTCCTCATATGTGTATTGGTCAATTTGTAGCAAAAACAGAGATCAATTGCGCCGTCAACGCTATTCTAGACCTCATGCCTAACATACGATTGGATCCCTCCAAGCCGGCACCAGAAATCACTGGAGCTCAACTAAGGGGGCCGCACAGTCTGCCTGTCGTTTGGGATTAACTGGTTTGGTAAGAGCCGCTGTTCCGTTATACCGGGCGCCTACCGGTGAAGCGGTAACTATTCAAATTTTGCTCTAAGCTTTGCTGGTAAGCGGAAAGTCGGGCCTCTCGTCCGGCTTTCCGTTCCCGCCCCCACCCCCGAGATTCCAGATTTCTTCCCCATTCTAGTGCGCCGCCCCTTAACACGGCGTTGTCCTATCGATCTCAGCATTGCCCAGGTTTGCCTGATCACAGGCATCTTGACGCCTGAGAAATTTCTTATTTGATGATCTATCGTGAGTCTTAAGTCGTAATAGTTGCACAGAAACAAAAAAACTGTTTAATTTGCTTTGTGTGTGACCTATACTGGAAAGACAATCACAAATCGCGAAAAGCGAAGGGGACCCATCATGAAACTTGAAGATCTGATTCTCGTTAGTGTGGACGACCATGCGATCGAGCCACCCAATGCCTTCAAACACCACATGCCCGAGAAGTTCAAAGGACGCGAGCCGCATGTTGAGAAGCGTGGAGATCGAGACGTTTGGGTGTTCGAGGAAGAAGCGACGGGCTATATGGGGCTCAATTCAGTTGTGGGCCGCCCGAAGGAAGAGTACGGCATGGAGCCGCTTGGTTACGATCAGATGCGTCGCGGTACCTGGGATGTTAAAGCCCGAGTCGATGATATGAACGCGAATGGTGTCGTTGGATCTCTTTGCTTCCCGACCTTTCCGGGATTTGCCGGCCAACGTTTTCAGAATCATCCAAATCGCGAAATCGCGTTGGCTGCTATCCAAGCATACAACGACTGGCATCTGTATGACTGGTGCAATGCGGCCCCGGGGCGTTTTATTCCCCTGATGCTGGTTCCATTTTGGGATATGAAGGCTGCAGTAGCAGAAGTGAAAAGGCTTGCCAAGCAGGGTGTGCATGCGTTGTCGTTTTCTGACAATCCCGCTCGCCTTGGTTATCCGTCGATTCACGATGAATATTGGGACCCGCTTTGGAAAGCCTGTGAGGACAACAATGTCGTAATTTGTTGTCACATTGGTTCTGGCGGGAAAGCCGAGCATGCGTCCGACCTTTCTCCCATTGATGCGTGGATTACTACGATGCCGATTTCCATTGCCAACGCTGCAGCGGATTGGATTTGGGCGCCCATGTGGAAGAAGTACCCGAATCTTCGGATGGCTTTGTCAGAGGGAAGTATTGGTTGGGTGCCTTATCTCCTGGAGCGTGCTGATTTCACGCATCGCCATCACCATGCCTGGACCAATGCGGATTTCGGCGGAAAAATGCCAAGTGATATTTTCTTCAAGCATTTCATTACTTGCTTCATTGAGGACAAGTTCGGACTCCAGAATCTCGATTTCATGAACGAGGACATGGTGACTTGGGAAAGTGATTACCCTCACTCGGATTGCACATGGCCTCATTCCCCTGAAACAACTTGGGACCACCTTAAAGGTCTGACAGATGAGCAGATCAATAAGGTTACGCACCTGAACGCCATGCGTGAGTTCTCTTATGATCCGTTCTCGGTTCTTGGTCGCGAGAATTGCACGGTGGGAGCTCTGCGAGCTCAGGCCACTCATGTGAGCACTGAGCCTGCGCTTGGGCTCGGAGGGGCTGAGGTAACCAGAAAAGATGGCAAGCCTGTCACCTCTGGTGACATCACCTCAATGTTCGAAAAGGCGGATGCCAAGACCGCTATCTAAATCTGCCAGCTAGTAACGCCTCCTCTACTCCACTTTTATGGAGAGGGGAGGCTCCTTACATCTGATGCAAACGGAGCTGTTCCGGTTAGCTAGCTAAGGACGCCTTACAATGAGTATTTCCCAATTTCGCCAGAGTTCTATTCCCCAAGAGGCCGAGCTGCTCCGGTCAGAAGTTCAATCCTTTTTAAAGAGCGAGCTTACTGACTACCCGCTGTCAGACAGGGCCCATTCCTGGATGGGATTTGATGCGGAGTTTAGCCGCAAGTTGGGTGCTAAAGGCTGGTTGGGTATGTCTTTGCCCATTCAGTATGGCGGGGCGGAAGCTTCACCATTCGCACGGTATGTCGTTATTGAAGAGCTTTTGGCCGCAGGTGCTCCTGTGTCGGCTCACTGGATCGCGGATAGACAAAGCGGGCCCTTAATTCAGCGCTTCGGCACGGCAGAACAGAAAGAAAAATTCCTGCCCTCGATCTGTAAGGGGGAAAGTTTCTTCTGTATTGGAATGAGCGAGCCAGATTCGGGCTCGGATTTGGCTTCCATCAAGACCAATGCAAAAAGAACCGACAATGGGTGGGTGTTGAATGGACAGAAGGTCTGGACGACCAATGCACATTTATCACACTACATGATAGCGCTGGTCAGAACTGGTGATCGAGAGGAAACAGGGCGTCATGGCGGAATGTCCCAATTCATTATCGACCTAAGTCTTCCAGGGGTAACTGTGCGCGCTATCCCCGATTTGACCGGAGGTGAACATTTCAATGAGGTGTTCTTCGACAACGTAGCGTTAGAAAAGGACGCTCTAATCGGTGAGGAGGGTGCGGGATGGCAGCAAGTGACTGCTGAGCTCGCCTTCGAGCGAAGTGGTCCGGAGCGCTTCCTCAGTAGTATTGCGCTGGTTTACGCCGCCCTTGATGTAATCGGAACCAATCCTGATGCGCTGCAATCGCGGGATATCGGAAGAATTACTGCTCGGCTTTTAACGCTTCGAGACATGTCTCTATCTGTGACTCAACAGCTAAGTGACGGAGAGAATCCGGCTTGGGCCGCCTCGTGCGTCAAAGACCTCGGTAATGCCTTCGAGCAAGAGATTCCCGAGATACTTCAGCTTTTAATTGAACAGCAGCCGCAGATAGATGGTGGCTCAGAGTATTCAAGGGTGCTTGCGTACTTGACGCAAATGGCACCGTCTTTCTCATTGCGCGGGGGAACCCGTGAAATTCTTCGCGGAATCATCGCACGTGGTTTGGGGCTTCGATAATGCGTGAGCTATTTGAATCTACTATTGAAAGGCTACTGGGCGATCTCTCAACAACTGAATGCATTCGGAGTGCAGAATCGGGCGGCTGGGCTGGTGGAGTCTGGGAGGCGCTTGAGGAGAACGGATTCACGTTGGCCAGCGTGTCTGAGGACAATGGCGGTGTCGGGGCTGGTTGGGGAGACCTTTTCGTGGTTGCTCGTGCGGCTGGAAGGCATATGGCGCCCGTTCCTTTGGTCGAAATGCTGCTCGCAAACTGGCTCTTGGAGTTGGCTGGACTGGAGGCCAAGGGCGGTGTTCTGACAGTTGCTCCAGAAGGAATGCTTGAGCGCACGGGAAATCTCATTTCGGGAGATTTGAGACAAGTGCCTTGGGGAAGGCATTCGCATGCGGTGGTCGCTCTGCTAAGTGAGGGTGAAAGGTCGAGCGTTGTTCTATTGCAAACGGCAGACGCGTCTGCAGTCACCAAAAGCAATAATGTCGCCGGTGAACCGAGAGATACGTTGACATTCACCTCTGTTTCGCCACTGGCAGTTGGTGAGCTTCCGGACGGGGTTGGCAATTCTTCATTGCAGCTCGGCGGCGCCATGTTGCGTTCTGCACAAATGGCCGGAGCGATGTCAAAGGCCATGGAGTTGTCATCAAATTATGCGGCGGAACGGAAGCAGTTTGGCCGACCTATCGCGAAGTTTCAGGCTATACAGCAGCAGCTAGCGATTATGGCTGAGCAGACTGCTGCAGCCAGTGTCGCATCGGAGTCTGCGTTTTCGGCTTCGGACTCTCAGCTGAATGCATTTCGGATAGCGGCCGCAAAGATTGCTACTTCTGATGGGGCGAGCGAAGCAGCTCGTATTGCGCATTCGGTTCATGGTGCGATCGGATTTACTCAGGAGTACGAACTGCAGTTGTTGACCCGACGTCTCTGGTCGTGGAGAGGCGAGTTCGGAAGCTCTACGTTCTGGAGCAAGGTATTGGGTGAACATATCTGCGCATCTGGGTCGAGGAATTTCTGGGCAGCGATCACGCATTCCCATCTTCAAGAATTAAAGCTTTCAAGGTAGAGGCATTGCCATGACAAAGTTTTTGAACGTCGAACGTCTCGGTAATGTCGCTGTGGTCCGGATGAACAGTCCTGAGACCCATAACGCTCTCACTACCGAAAGTCAGATAAACGAAATTGTTGATCTTTGCGCGGAGGTCAAGGCTGACAAAAGCATCAGGGCGATGGTTCTTACCGGCACGGGAAAAGCGTTTTGCGCTGGTGGAAACATCAAAGATATGCAGAAGAGGCAGGGTATTTTCGCTGGCTCGCCCTATGATCTGCGAGATGTGTACCGCAATGGAATCCAAAAAATTCCACTTTGTCTTTACGAACTCGACATTCCCGTAATTGCAGCCGTGAACGGCCATGCCATCGGCGCTGGGCTTGATTTGGCATGCATGTGTGACATTCGTATAGCGAGTAACAACGCCAAGTTTGCAGAGAGCTTTGTGAAGCTGGGTATTGTTCCTGGTGACGGAGGTGCGTGGCTGTTACCGCGGATTGTCGGTATACCCAAGGCCAGTCTGATGGCATTTACCGGTGAGACAATCGGTGCTGAACAAGCCTTGAGCTGGGGGCTAGTGGAGCAGGTTTGTGCTCCAGATGAGCTGGATGCCGAGGCCCTGGGGCTTGCACAGCGTATCGCCGAAAATCCTGGGCACGCGCTCCGGTTATGTAAGCGGCTCCTGCGTGAGGGCCAGCACATGCGTCTGGACTCGCTGCTGGAACTATCCGCAGCCTACCAGTCGCTGGCACATCATACCCAAGATCATCAAGAGGCAGTTGATTCGTTTGTTGAAAAACGAAAGCCCAATTTTCTCGACAAATAATTTCTAGAACGGAGATACATTTTAATGCGTACCGTGTTCCGTGAAGATCACAATATGTTTAGAGAGCAAGCTCGCCGTTTCATCGAACGGGAGATTTGCCCGCACCTTGAAGAATGGGAAAAAAGTGGGATTGTTCCCAAGGAAATTTGGAGGAAGGCCGGCGAGATGGGCTTGCTCTGCTCAACTGTACCGGAAGAATACGGCGGAGCTGGTGGAGATTTCGGGCACTCTGCGGTGATGATTGAAGAGCTTGCAAGAGTAAATGCAACCGCTATTGGATTTACTACCCACTCAGAAATTGTAGCTCCCTATATCGTCGCTTACGGGACCGAGGAACAAAAGCAGAAGTGGCTTCCCAGAATGGTCAGTGGCGAAATTATCGGCGTCATTGCCATGAGCGAACCAGGTATTGGTAGTGATCTGAGATCGATGCGCACTCAGTTACGTCGTGATGGTGATCAATACATCATTTCAGGTCAGAAAACATTTATCACTAATGGCGGGAATGCAGACTTGGTTGTGACAGCAACCAAAGTGGACCCTGCAAGCAAGGATCTGACTCTAGTTTGCGTTGAAACCGACCGTGACGGGTTTGCGAAAGGCCGGTTGCTGGACAAGATTGGTCTAAAGGGGCAGGACACGGCGGAGTTGTTTTTTGATGATGTGCGTGTGCCAGTCTCAAACCGTCTTGGAGAGGAGAATGAAGGTTTTGGCTACCTAACACATCAGTTGGCTTGGGAACGGCTGATTATTGCCATTCGGGCAGCAGAGTCTATCGATAGCTTTTTGGATATGACTATCGGTTACACCAAAGAGCGCAAAGTGTTTGGAAAGACAGTGTTCGATTTTCAGAACACACGCTTCAAATTGGCCGAAATCAAGGCCCAAGCCACAATGCTGAGGGTCTTTGTTGATAACTGCTTGGAGCGTGTAATGAACAATGACCTTCCGGCAGATGTGGCTGCCATGGCAAAACTCATGGGTTCGGAGCTCCAGGGCAAACTGCTCGACGAAATGCTCCAGCTGCACGGCGGTTACGGGTTCATGAGTGAGTACCGAATTGGCCAAGCATGGATTGATGCTCGCGTGGCGCGCATTTATGGCGGGACTTCGGAAATAATGAAAGAAATTATCAGCCGAAAGCTCTAAACGATGTTTTCGAATCGGTGCAGGTGACTGACATGATGCACAAGGTTATTGAGGCAGTAACGATCAAGTTGGATGTCATTCTAAAAGTGATTTCCTTACAAATGTTGCTCGTAGCCTGTGCATTTGGGCAGGGGCTGCCGGCAGATGTTGACGGACAGGATGCTAAACGAGCAAAAGCGCTATTAAATAAGGCTGTGTCCTACTATCAAGAAGCGGGCGATGCCTCACTGGCTGCCATCAGCAGGCAAGGCCAATTTACGGATGATGAGCTGTACGTATACGTTGTCAATACGGAAGGTACGATGCTCGCAAGCGGCGGGCCCTCAGCAACCTTGATTGGCCGGGATGTTTCTCAAGCACTAGGCGAATCGCTGAGAACAGAGTTTCGGCAGGCGCTCGATCGTCCCGAGACTGGTAAGATATATCACGCTACTTATCGGTGGCAGAATTGGTCTAGTGGCCGCTATGAAAAGAAAAGTGTTTTCTACACGCGTGTTGACGATAAGGTCTTTGCAGTTGGCTATTACGTTCCTCGGTCGAATGAAAAACAAGCAAAAGAACTGTTGAATCGGGTTGTTCAATCAATCAATGAAAATCCAGAAGAAACCATTGAAAAAATAAATGGTTTGTCTCCCGAGTTTCTCCAAGATGATTTGTATGCCTTTGTTATTGATCGCGATTCAGAGCGATTTGTTGCTCACGGATATAATCGTCGATTGGTGGGAAGTGACTTCAATAAGATTCGGTCGACAGATAAAAAGCCTATCGGGAAAAGCATTTTGGAAATGGCAGAAGCGAACAATAGTGGGAAAATGTCGTATTTGTGGCCAAATCCAACGACTAACTCCAATGAGCCAAAAATAACTCTATTCAGAGTTACAGGTAAATATATAGTTGCGGTTGGATACTATTTGAACGCTGATGATCAGTAATGGCTGAATAAACGTTGAAGAATAAATAAAAACCGGTCCGAAATAATGTTTTATTCAGAGATGAAAACTTTGGGTTCCTTGCGAAGCTCGGAGCTGAAAAAAAGAGAAAAAGTCATGAGTCTTGAAAACCTGACCAAACAATATGAAGAAATCCTCATGGGGCTTGATCCCAATCCGTCCCGTAACGGACTAGTCGGCACTCCACAGCGTGCCGCGAAGGCAATGCAGTTTTTGTGTCGAGGTTATGATCAATCTCTGGATGAAGTCGTAAATGGGGCCTTGTTTGAGTCCGATAACGACGAAATGGTTTTGGTTAAAGACATTGAGTTGTACTCCCTGTGTGAGCATCACATGTTGCCTTTTGTGGGCAAAGCCCATGTTGCCTACATCCCTTCCGGCAAGGTTATTGGTTTATCTAAAGTTGCTCGGATTGTTGATATGTTCGCTCGACGCTTGCAGATTCAGGAGAACCTGACCAGGGAAATCGCAGAGGCTTTACAAAGTGTGACTCAGGCAGACGGCGTTGCCGTTGTTATTGAGGCCAGGCACATGTGCATGATGATGCGAGGAGTGGAAAAGCAGAACTCAAAAATGTACAGCTCAGTTATGCTCGGCGCTTTTCGTGAATCAGTAAATACACGGCAAGAGTTTCTCCAGCTCGTCAGCAGAGGGTAGTGAGAGCCCTTTTGGCGTAAATCGTTGTATTCGTTGATCGCTGGTGCCTCGAATTTTCGCAAGTTGAGCAACCAATAAGGCAGAACTGAAAATGTCGCGCTTTTCCGAAAAATCATTTGTTATTACCGGTGGCACTAGCGGCATTGGGTTTGCTACAGCACTCTCCATTGCTAAGGAAGGGGGGCGCGTTCTCGTCACGGGTACAGGCCAAGAGCGTCTCGAAGCTGCGGCGACGGCACATCCAAATATAGAAGCGGTCTTCAATGATGCGTCTGATTTCAACACCGCGGACCGGTTGGCTGAAGAGGTTCGAAAGAGATTTGGTTTAATTGACGGCGCGTTTTTGAACGCCGGCAAGGGCGGGGGAGCCATTTTGGGGGAAATCACCCCTGAACTCTATCGAGAGCTAGTCGATCTGAATGTCGGTGGAGTTCTTTTTGGCGTGCAGGCGTTAAGCAGTCTGGTGAAAGACGGAGGCAGCCTAGTGCTCATGTCCTCTCTCGCAAAAGATAAGGGAATGGCTGGTGGCGCGGTCTATTCAGCGGCCAAGGGAGCAGTCCGCTCGATGACCCGAGCTTTTGCTCGTGAGCTTTTGTCGCGTCGAATTCGTGTGAATGCTGTAAGTCCAGGGCCCATCCACACCCCATTTTTTAAGCGCACCGGGCGTACTGATGAGGCGGTGGAACAGATGCAATCTGCGTTTTGTAAGTCAAACCCCATGGGACGGATGGGAACGGCTGATGAAGTGGCGTCCGTGGTTCTGTTCCTATTATCGGATGAGGCTAGCTATGTTACTGGTGCCGATTATGCAGTTGATGGGGGTGAGGCCCAGATATAGAGTGTCGCTCAAGTTAAATGGGAAGGTCTGTGGTTAACTTGACTCGTTTTAATACGAAGCTCGAATTGACACCTGTAACTCCCGGAAGATGGACCAGGGTCTTTTTCAGAAAGTTCTCATAGTCTTCAATACTGCGAGCCATGACTCGAAGCATGTAATCACTTTCTCCGCTCATTGAAAAGCACTCGACTATCTCGGGATGAGTTTGGACCTCCGCCTCAAGAGCTTCCAGAGTTTCCTCCTCCTGCCTAGCTACTTTTAAATGAGCGACCACGTCGATAACTATCCCCAAGCTCTTTGGATCCAGGATAACTGCCCGCCCTGAGATAACACCATCGTCTTCCAGTTTCTTTATTCGGCGCCAACACGGTGTCTGAGATAGACCTATCTTTTCGGCCAAATACGACACGGAAGCCTCAGGCCGGTCCTGGAGAAAGCGCAAAATTTTCAGGTCTGTTGTGTCCATAAAAATCCAGATTCCGAAAAGAGAATTTAATTCTAATATAAGTATAAAATAGGGAAATGCAACCCAAAAAATCCGGTTTTTGGAAGAAAATGAACAAAGAAAATCCCTTATGTGCATGACATCATCGTTGTACAAAGAGAGAGGGGAGTGACACTCAATGACTAATTCGAAACCACTTCATTTGCATGTTCCCGAGCCGCCTGCCCGCCCAGGAGACAAGCCGAGCTTCAGTCATCTTGTGATTCCAGAGGCTGGTGAAACTAGGAAGCCAGATGTCACAGACTCTGAATCGGATATGCGGGATCTGCCTTACGGACTGGTTCGTGTCCTGGACGATAATGGGGCGGCCATCGGGCCGTGGGACCCGGGGTTGTCTCCCGATGTTTTGCGCAAAGGCTTGCGGTCTATGCTTTTGACCCGGGTTTTCGACGAGAGGCTCTTCCGTGTGCATCGTCAGGGAAAAACCAGCTTTTATATGAAGTCGACGGGAGAAGAGGCCATCGGAGCGGCTCAATCACTTGCTCTGTCTCAGGGCGATATGTGTTTTCCTACATACCGGGTGATGAGCTGGTTAATGGCAAGGGATTATCCACTAATCGATATGGTTAATCAGATCTTCTCTAATGAGAAGGACCCGTTGAAAGGCAGGCAACTTCCAATTCTCTTTTCTGCCCGTGACTATGGTTTTTACTCACTTTCAGGAAATGTTGGAAGTCGATTTGGCCATGCGGTGGGTTGGGCCATGGCATCCGCCTACAAAGGCGACGATAAAATTGCCCTAGGTTACATCGGCGAGGGGACTACTGCCGAAGGTGATTTCCACGAGGCACTGACTTTCGCCTCGGTTTACAGGGCTCCTGTAATTCTCTGTGTTACTAACAATCAATGGGCGATTTCTAGCTACTCGGGCATTGCCGGTGCAGAAGCAACGACATTTGCAGCGAAAGCGCTTGCTTATGGATTACCTGGTTTGAGAGTAGATGGTAACGATTTCCTCGCTGTTTGGTCCGCGACAAAGTGGGCAGCAGAGAGGGCTAGAAACAATCTTGGTGCGACTTTGATTGAGTTCTTCACCTACCGTGCTGCTGGCCACTCCACTAGTGACGACCCGACAAAGTATAGGCCCGCAGACGAAGCAGAGCACTGGCCTCTGGGCGATCCACTCGAGCGTCTGAAACATCATCTGATCTCCCTGGGAGAGTGGGATGACGAGCGGCATGAGGCTCTGACCGATGAGTTGTCTGAAACGGTAAGGGCGGCGGTAAAAGAAGGTGAGGCCGTTGGCACTCTCGGTCAATCCAAACCCAGTGTTCGTGAAATGTTCGAAGGCGTCTTTGCAGAACCAGATTGGCGGGTGCTGGAACAGCGCCGGGAAGTGGGGATCTGATAATGGCCAAAATGAATATGATTCAGGCGCTGAACTCAGCGCTAGATGTGATGCTTGAGAGGGATCCCAATGTTCTCATCTTCGGTGAGGATGTTGGTTACTTCGGTGGTGTTTTCCGCGTAACCGACAAGTTGCAGGAGAAGCATGGAAAAACCCGTTGCTTTGATGCTCCCATTTCTGAAGGAGGGATCATCTCAACCGCTATCGGAATGGGCGCCTATGGACTGAGGCCCGTTGCGGAAATTCAGTTTGCAGATTACATCTTACCGGCTTATGACCAATTGGTATCGGAGGCTGCTCGGTTGAGATATAGATCTGGAGGCGAATTTTGGGCGCCTATTACCGTTCGATCGCCCTATGGAGGAGGTATTTTTGGTGGTCAAACCCACAGCCAGAGCCCAGAAGCCATATTTGCGCACATTACCGGTTTGAAGACAGTCATTCCCTCGAATCCCTACGATGCGAAAGGCTTGCTCATATCATCGATTGAGTCTGACGATCCTATTATTTTTCTCGAGCCCAAGCGGATCTATAACGGTCCCTTTGATGGCCACCATGAAAGACAAATTAAAAGCTGGGCCGATCATCCGGATGCCTCTGTGCCAGAGGGACACTATACGGTTCCATTAGGTAAAGCCGCCACGGTTCGTCATGGCAGCGATGTCACTGTGCTGGCATACGGAGCAATGGTACATGTGGCTAAGGCAGGAATCGAAGAGAGTGGCGTTGATGCTGAGCTTCTAGATCTGCGCTCGATCGTTCCTCTGGATATCGACGCAATTGTTCAGTCAGTCAAAAAGACAGGTCGTTGTGTGATTCTCCATGAGGCGTCTCGTTATGGTGGGTTCGGAGGAGAGCTTTCCGCGCTTGTCCAAGAACGTTGTTTTTATCACCTCAAAAGCCCTATCGAAAGAGTCGCTGGCTGGGATACTCCATACCCACATGCATTTGAGTGGGATTATTTTCCAGGGCCCATGAGACTTGCTAAAGCATTGCAAAAGTCGATGAATCACTGATTACGGAGGAAAGAAAAATGGGGCTATATGTATTCCGCCTTCCGGATATTGGTGAGGGCGTCGCCGAGGCCGAGATTGTTGAGTGGTATGTAAAAATCGGAGACAAGATCGAAGAGGACCAGACTCTTGTCGATGTTATGACCGATAAAGCTACTGTTGATATCACTTCACCTGTCAGTGGTGTTGTTGTTGCAGTTCATGGAAACATTGGTGATCAGGCTGCCGTTGGGTCAACTTTGGTTGAGCTGGAAGTAGAAGGAACTGGTAATGTTGATCAAGCTGAACTGGTGGACGTTCCGGAAACTCAAGCCGTCGAACCATCCGATAAAGAGGCTGAAGAGGAACCTCAACCTGAATTTAGTTCAGAGTCGAGTAATCCAAGAAAATCAGAGTATAGAGGGGGGCAGGTATCTGCAGATAGATATCCTTTGCGTAATCCTGGAGATGATCCTCTGGCTGCGCCAGCCACTCGAAAGCGAGCCTACGAACTAGGAATCCCTCTTCAGTTTGTCCCGGGCACCGGACCTGGCGGGCGAATTACACCAGATGATCTGCAAAGTTATATCGAGCAAGGAGGCGCTGGGCCTGTCCAATCTGGGCATGCGAAGCGGACGACGGTCACTGAGCAGAAAGTTATTGGTCTGCGCCGGAAAATCGCAGAAAAGATGCAGGACGCTAAAAGGCGAATTCCACATTTTGGATTCGTCGAAGCATTTGATTTGACCGAGCTGGAAAATCTGCGAAAAGCCTTGAATGCAGATCGCGGTGAGGATACGCCGAAACTGACATTGTTGCCCTTCTTTATGAAGGCCGTCGCGCAGCTGCAGAGTGAATTCCCTGAGATTAATGCTCGTTATGATGACGAGGCAGGCATTCTATATAAATACGATGGTGTTCATATCGGCATTGCCGCACAGACTCCCCAAGGCCTGATGGTGCCAGTGGTAAGGCATGTTGAGTCTCTCAATCTTTGGGACTGTGCTAGAGAGCTGAGCAGGGTGACCAAGGCTGCTCGTGAGGGCACTGCCGCGCGAGATGAACTTTCCGGATCGACGATTACTTTGACTAGTCTCGGAGTTCTTGGTGGCATTTCTGCTACGCCAATCATTAATGCTCCGGAAGTGGCAATAATTGGTCCCAATAAGTTGGAAGAGCGCCCTGTAGTACGTGATGGTCAAATGGTAATTCGGACCATGATGAACGTGTCGTCGTCTTTTGATCATCGGATTGTTGATGGTCACGACGCAGCAAGTTTCATTCAACGGCTAAAGCGTTTGATTGAGCGACCCACCTTGATATTTCTGGAGCGTCCATGAGCGAAGTAATCAAAACAAAAGTTCTGGTTGTTGGGGGCGGTCCCGGCGGATACGTTGCAGCGATTCGTTGTGGCCAGTTAGGACTCGATACTGTTCTTGTCGAAGCGGATCAATTAGGCGGAACATGCCTGACTCGAGGATGTATTCCGTCAAAAGCGATGATCCACGCGGCCAGTGAATTTTCCGCCATGATGAAAGCTGCGAGTAAGCCGCATCTAGGGATTTCATTGTCGGAACCGCCAAAAGTGGATCTGGCTGCAACTGTGGATTGGAAAGACTCCATCGTCAAGCGACTGAACACGGGAGTAGCTGCCCTGCTCAAGCGAGCAAAAGTAAAGGTGGTTAAAGGTTGGGGGACTTTTTCGGATGCCAAAACATGCAACGTAGAAACCGCCGATGGGGTGATTACTATCCAGAGCGAGCATGTGATTTTGGCGACTGGTTCTGCGCCTGTTGAATTGCCATTTCTGCCCTTGGGCGGAAAAGTGATTAGCTCAACTGAGGCGTTGTCCCTCCCAGACGTGCCTTCAAAGCTAGTCGTTATTGGCGCTGGTTACATTGGGCTGGAGCTGGGCATTGCATATGCGAAATTGGGAAGCGATGTGACAATTGTAGAATCGTCTGATCGCATTCTACCTCTGTATGATGAAGCTCTCGTTGAGCCAGTCCGGCGCTGGCTGGATGAGAGTGCTGTAAAGCTCCATCTGAATGCTCGCGCTTTGGGAGAGCGTGATGGAGGTCTAGCCGTCGAGCTTGAAGGCGGTAGCGAAACCGTTTTGCCCGCCGATAATATTTTGGTAACAGTCGGGCGAAAGCCGGTGACACAAGGCTGGGGGCTCGAAAATATGGCGCTGGATATGGATGGTCGCTATGTGAGAGTGGACGAGCAATGCGCGACCTCTATGAAAAATGTCTGGGCGATTGGCGATTTGGTTGGTGAGCCGATGCTAGCCCATAAAGCTTCAGCTCAAGGAGAGGTCGTGGCCGAGGTGATTGCCGGCAAAAGGCGTCGATTTGATCCTGTGGCTATTCCCGCTGTTTGCTTTACCGAGCCCGAAATTGTGAGCGTGGGCGCTGAGCCTAGTCTGGCTGGAACAGTGACTGGAGTGTTCCCTGTAGCGGCGAATGGGCGAGCCCTATCAATGGATGCAGGAGACAACGGGGGCTTTGTAAGGGTCGTTGCACATTCGGAAACCCATAGAATTTTGGGGGTACAGGCCGTTGGTACTCATATCTCCGAATTAACGGCAGCTTTTGTCACTGCCGTCGAAATGGGCGCCACCGTCGATGATATTGAAGGTATGATTCAAGCGCACCCGACGTTGGGAGAAATGTTCCATGAGGCATCTCTGAAAATTCTTGGCCACGCAATTCACGCATAGTTGCCGAATGGAGAGGCTCGTAAGCGCTCTTGATATCATCATGCTGGGTACGGCTGAGTATCAATCTGAGGGACTGAATGAACCAGTTCCTCAGACTCTCGCACCTGGCTCGATTACGTGGAGCACGAACGATCACTCAGATCACGATTCACAGCTGAGCCAGGTTCTAGATAAGTCACGATAAGCAGTCACTTATCATGGTTCATATACGAGTGGAAACGACTCCACGTTCAAAGCATGTGGGAGAAGTTAAGAAAAAGTTGACGGGGCAGAGGAATACCAAGCTCAAGTCCTCCGACTACTAAAGAGATATGCATTGTTTACGGAAACCGAAATAAAGTTGAGGATCACTCCTAAAACTGCGGACTCTATCAAGGCTAGCTCGCTGGTAGATTCTCGCTTGGTTGGATGCTGGCAATCGAGCATGATTCTCAATCAGTACTATGATACTGCGGAAAGAGATCTCGCCCGCGCAGGGGTTGCGTTGCGTCTGCGCATCGATGGCAATAGATATATCCAAACTTTCAAGCATAGCGGTAGCGGTCTGGCTGGCCTGTCTGTCAGGAAGGAATGGGATTGGTATTTAGATTCGCCAGAGCTCGACACCGCTTTGATTGAGTCAAATAGCTGGCCGGCTGGATTGCGGGAGTTGGACCTGAGCCACATCGAACCCATTTTCCGCACTGACTTTCGTAGGACCCGCGGTCTCTTACGTTGGGCTTTGCATGGGAGAACCGTGGAAGCGGAAGTGGCGATTGATCAGGGCTCAATAGCCACAGATGCAGGTTTTGAGCCTATATGTGAGCTAGAAATAGAACTAAGAGAGGGGCCTGAAACCGCCGTCACTGCGCTAGCACTAGAGTTGGCGAATACTAATTCGTTAATGCCTTGTGATTTGAGTAAATCAGATCGTGGTTACAGACTCCTCGGATTCTGCTCTGGCATAGCTCATGATGACCGAGAAGAGCTATGGCGCGGATCAAAAATTTCAAGTGTGGTCCTTGGTTTGGGGCGCTCCATACTTAATGACGTGGTTTCATTATCCGAACACTTTTTTTCGTTCCGTGACCACGAAAGCTTCTCCAAACTGCACCTGAAAGTGATATTTCTTTACTCATATTTTCACCTTTTTGATTTTGTGAAATTTCGGATCAAAAAATTTAGGGAGCTGTCGAGTCTGGCGGGCAGACTCTTGGATGAATCTAGCCATTTGTCTCAAATTGCGAACAGTGAAGGTTTCGATTCAGGGCTGGCCTCTCGGATCCTTAGTGTATTCATTGAGGAACATTTGTGGGGGCAACTTTTAATTGGGTTTGGGGACTGGCTGTTTAGTTACGAATTGGAGTGCGAAGTCCAGGAAGCTGGTAACGAAAGCTTTATAGACGAATCCTTAGAGTCTTGGCTAGCCACAGAAGCAAAAAAAACGACTAGCGCCATTAGGCTTTGGCATAAAAAAAATACCTGTAAAGATGGTGGTAGGTGTGCAGAGTCTGAATTAAACCCCATTTATCGCCTCGCGTTCCTGGTTGAGTATTTTGATGAATGCTTTGGGATTAATAAAAGCCACCAAAATCCCGATCTTAAAGAGTTCTTGTTATATGAACAGGTTGAAGCAGTACCCACATATCTTTCTTGGAAAGGTTCAACCGTATGGCTGGCGATAGAAAGGTTGGAGGAGCAGGCTGAACAGTATGTGCAAGGAAGTGCCAAAGGCTCGGATTCATAAGGTCGAATTAATGTTAGATATTGTCAGGAGAAAACCGTGAAGAATAAACCATCAATACTTATCACGGGGGGCGGGCAACGCATTGGACTTCACTGCGCTCAACGGTTTGTTGAGGACGGTTACCACGTTACGATCACATGCCGAAATTTTCGCAAAGAGTGGGCGGAAAATCCTCTTGAAGGCATAGATGTCATTCAGGCAGACTTCTCGACAATAGAAGGGATTGAAGAATTTATTGATACGATAAAATCCCAAGGAAAAAAATTTAGAGCAATCATACATAACGCTTCGCAATGGCTTGATGATAGTGAGGGGTACGAATCGTTTCAAACGATGTTTATGATTCACATGCAGGCTCCTTACATGATCAATAATGCCTGTGACGTGCTGTTTTATGACAACGGGCCTGCTGATATCGTTCATGTTACGGACTATGGTGCTCAACACGGTAGTGGTAAGCACGTGGCTTACGCTTCTACGAAAGCAGGCCTTGAAAACATGACATTGTCGTATGCGAAGAAGTTGGCTCCACGAGTAAAGGTCAACTCGATAGCTCCTTTTCTTATTATGTTCAATAAATGGGATTCAGAGGAGTATAAAGAAAAATCGTTAAATAAATCGGTCTTGGGAATCGAGCCGGGACCTGAAGTCGTCTACCAAGGGGTGCGTTATCTGATGGATAATATTTATGTTACAGGCGAATGCTTGAATTTGGATGGTGGTCGGCACCTGTAAGTGGGATGTATTTGGGTGCTAGACATTTTTTTTATGACATATGAGCTGCAATAGTGGTGTAAGATTCTTTATTATTTTCAGTGATAATTAAAGTGAAAGGCCGTTTTATTAAGCCCTCCGAAGACCTGATTTTCGAGGTCGTCTTCTCTCTATAATGTTCAGCGGCTGATTGGGTTTATAGAGAGCCGAATTTTTAAATAGGTATAAAAAGAATAATGACAGAACAAACCTCGAGCCTGTCGCGTCAAGCTGTTCTTTTATTGCTTCTATTAAGCTGTATTGCAATTGGGGCAAAAATATTACTCCTTGAATTCATGAAAATTGATCTCGTGCCAGTTTCTCAAGATCTCACTCTAGCAGAGGCAGTAGGCCTGATACTGGCGGGCTTCACTTTGGGCGTTATGGTGCTTGGAGTTTCAAAGCCAGTTAGGCTGGTTTTCTCGGCAGTTTTGCTCATATACAGTCTGAGCAGCTTGGTGCAATCAGTTAACATTTTCGGAGTATCTGGGCTTTTCTCGATAAAGGTTGGGTTGTTACCGTTAATGCCCGCTGCGATTGCAACACTCGCAGGCATTTGTTGTGCACTGGGGCTGACTCGACGAACTCTGATTCTCTGGCGGCTATTCGGCAGCATAGCTGGAACAGTCGGCATTCTTGCGATTCTTCAGGGATTGGGTGTTTCAAGCTTCCCGAGTATTCTCCAGATTCCGGCTGATCAGGCGTCTTTTACCGGGGCTCTTTTTGCGATAGCAATTGGCGTTATTGCATGGATGTTGGCCCGAAGTATTGATCGTCCGGCTATCTCACTTCCCTACTCGGCGATCGGCATAGGGATCTCTGGGACGCTGGCAACCGTGATTTTGATGTGTGTTGCGTCCATCGACCGCCATGAAGAAAGGTTGAAAGCTGCAAACGGGGTCCTTGAAAATCTGACTCATGCTATTGAACAGGCCAGTGAAAACAGAATGCGTGTTTTGCAGAGGATGGCCGAGCGATGGGCCTTATTATCAGAGTATGTCGGGGATGAAATTTACAAGACGGATGCTCGATTATTAACTCAAGACAAACTCGGTTTTCTCGCGTATGCGCTTATCGGTGTTTCAGGCTGGCGCTATGCCTCTGTTCCCAGCACTGGTCAGTGGCTAGAAGAACAACTGGATAAGCCGGAGAGCTCTCGTTGGTTACGTGAGTTCAGGGCTGGAGAGGAGCCTGGATCCTGGTTTTTTCCGAGTGATGACTACCCCTCGCGCGCTTTTCTTGTTGTCAGACCGCCTAACAATTCCAAATACATACTCATCGGATTGGTGGACTTAAGAGAGTTTATCCAGGCAGAAACACGTCAAGCAGCTGATGAGCTGGTAATTAACGTGTCGCGTAGTGGTATTCCACTTACCTCCATTGCCGGGGCAATTGGCGCAGCTGGTAAAAAGGGGGAGGTGTACGCCGAGTCTCAAGCACAGTTGCCAGGAAATGGCCAACCGTTGATAGCGCGAGCGCTGCCCCGATTCGATGCGATCGATAATCAACTCCCCGTGGCAATCTTTTTCTTTGGTCTGATGTTCACTCATCAGCTCATACTTAGTCGATCCCTGAGCCATATTCGCCATGAGCAATCCAAGACTCTCGCTTTGAGTGAGCAGAGGTTTCGGTCGTTATATGACCACAACCCGGATGCCGTCTTCTCTCTTGATGCAGATGGACGTTATCGAGATATTAATCCTGCGACGAAACATAGCCTGGGGGTGCCAAATTGTGAATTGCGGGGAAGGCATTTTACCGAACGGATAAACAAGGAAACCGTTCCAGAAGGGGATTTGAAAGAAGTCTTTCGCGCCTACACTGAAGCTACGCGTGGCTATCCAAGAACGGACTTCTCAATGTCGCTTCGAACATCAGGGCATGAGGTCCGCCATTTCGACGTCACGTTCCTTCCAATAGTTATTCAGGATCGGATTGACGGGGTATTTGCTATTGCGAAAGACATCACTAAACGAGTCAGGACGGAAGAGCAGCAACGCATAATGCAGCGAAGCGTTGAGGCAAGTAGCAACGCAGTCGTCATAACTAATGCGAGGGATCCAGGATTCCCGGTTGTATATGTGAATCCGGCATTCTCGCAGATCACCGGTTTCGGTAGTGAGGAGGTAGAAGGCCAGTCCTTGGGCTTCCTGATCGGAGAGGGTTCGGAAGACGACGACATTGAACGCATAAAGGTAGCTGTGCGTGAGCATCGCTCAGTGTCGGTGACCATGCGAAGCTATAGAAAAGATGGTGCACCTTTCTGGTATCAGCTTTTTCTTTCTCCAGTACGGGATGACGAAGGAGAAGTCACGCATTTTGTTGCTGTAATCAATGATATCTCGGAAAAGAAAGAGCAAGACGAGGAAATGGCCTATCAGGCAACGCACGACCTCCTGACCGGTCTTGCAAATAGATCACTTTTTAACGACCGACTAAAGCACGACTTTGAATTGGCAAAGCGTCATAGCCAATCAATGGCAGTTCTATTTATTGATCTCGATGAGTTCAAACCAATAAATGACACGCTTGGGCACAGGGTCGGAGATAAACTGCTTGTCAGTGTGGCGGAGAGATTGAATAGTTTGATCAGGCCGAGTGACACTTTGGCCCGCTTTGGAGGTGACGAATTTGTATTGTTGCTTCCGGATCTTGAAGAGACAGGACTTGCCGAGGAAATTGCAGAACGTATTCTTCAGGAGCTTGCGAAACCGCACCAGATTGATAATAACGAATTGCATATTTCTGCGAGCATAGGGATCGCTACGAATTCGCACTCCTCAAGATTTCCGGAAAAGCTGCTTCAGCGAGCTGATATGGCCATGTATAAAGCCAAACAACAGGGCCGTGATACCTATGAGATTTATTCTGCAGATCTTGATGAAGCGCTATCGACACGGGTGACGCTAAGAAATGATTTGCAGGAAGCGATCAAGGGTGATCAGCTAAGATTGCATTATCAACCACTTGTAAACGCTGATGGCAGCATCGTGAGCCTTGAGGCATTAGTGCGTTGGCAGCATCCCCAAAAGGGCAGCATTTCACCAGCGGATTTTATTCCGATTGCAGAAGAGACAGGACAGATAGTTCCATTAGGGAAGTGGGTGACGAGAAAGGCTTGTGAGGACGCCTTGATCCTTATCGAACGTGGATTGCGTATGGGTTGCATGGCTGTGAACCTATCGCCGATGCAGTTTCATCGTCCCAACTTTCTCAACGTGCTTCGACAGATATTGGAAGAGACTGGTTTGCCTCCTGAATATCTGGAGTTAGAGTTGACAGAGGGAATTCTGATGAAAGATACGGGGGGAGCTAAGAATATTCTGAATGACCTTCGGGGTATGGGTGTCAAAACTGCGATTGATGACTTTGGTACAGGTTTTTCAAGTTTTGGTTATCTGCGCGAATTGCCAGTGGATAAAATAAAGATTGATAGAAGCTTTGTTGAAGATGTCACCTCCTGTGAGAAAGATGCGGCTGTGTGCAAGGGCGTCATTACCTTGGCCAGGGAGCTCGGCATGAGAGTCGTTGCTGAGGGCGTGGAGACGGAAGAGCAGTATCGATATCTTGCAAAACATGGTTGTACCGGATTTCAGGGGTACTACTTCGCTAAACCTATGGCTCTTGATGAGCTGATTGTTTGGGTCGAAGAGAATGCAGGGGGCCTGAGGTGGCAGCGGCTATAATTCCTCACTGGTCTCGTAAATTGCATTAAACTTATTGAATTAGCTGGCGGGTTATGGGCGTCATGTTGGCGTGCTATGACCGCAAGACTATTTGAACCCATACAAAAGAAGCTGTTTCACGCTGCTTGGTATTTCTTACGAACACCAATCCCCACAATATTCTTATGCTTGATTTATGGAACTAGGTTTGCGAATTATTTCGGGAAACTATGTTGTGTAAATCGGTGTAGGAAGAAGAAAAAGCCTACCCGGAGAAAGTTCGGCCAGGATCATACTCCCTCCCTCTTTCTATTATTTTTACCTCTGGTGTAGATAAAGCAAAAACAAGGTGTGACGAACGCAAATAGGACATAAGCCAGAGAAATTAACCCTGACTGGCTCACGTTCTGAATTGCTCCTATGGCAAAGTGGAAGAAACAGGCCGGCTGCAATCGAGTGATTATCGACACAAACTAGACCAGGGGGGCGGTGCCCAAACTCACTTCGAACAAATCAGTTTTACACCAGCTTTTGGTTGTTTTGTTGAGCTCGTGTCGAAAAAACACGTCAAGACGACCCCGGTGCCTGCTATATATCCTAGAAAATGGCTCTATCGAAGCAAATTTGATGGAGTCGACATGAAGCCAATCCTAACTGCACGAAGTTCTTCTTTAACAAGCTCGCGCCATTGCTCAATGGAGCCAACGCTAGTTGCATCGTCAGTTTCGGCGCGCCAAGCAAAACCTACCGCCGCTCAAACTCTTTAAATTCGCTCATTTCAAGCAGCTGATTCCCTCCAATACATGAGAAATCCGGACGAGAAATTATGCAAATGATCCCTCAAATTAAACTGTTCGTTGGTGACGGTGAAATGAGTTACGTGGCGCCAGAACGAAGTGAAATCTGTATCAAGCTGAATTTCGGGATGGGGAAGGAATCCGCGTCCATATCCGAACCGTTCCTGTTGAGGCGAGGAGTGGAACGTGGATGTGAGTGGGGAGATTTTTTTGGCCACACCATGACGCTGAGGCTCGGGCGATACGTTCAGGCCTCGGAACTGGCGAAGCTGAAAGACAGAATCAGACCGCACGTAAAAACAATTAGATCAGGCTATCATTGTGTTGATGAGAAAACTTATGCAATTTTCGATAATTCAGCTTTAGAAGGCATTGATAAACTACATCGGGTTGTCTCGGCGTTCTCCTTTCATTTTGAAGAACCTTGTAACCCTGATGTAGCGATTGCCAAAATCATGTTAAATATGAGTGAGAGCGACCTCGCGCGATTGAGCCGTTGCCCAAGCAGCACTTTGAAACAAATGGCAGCTGATTATTCAAAGCAATGTTAACCGTATATGCATCCTTGGGACGCCTATCAATGCCTTAAACAGGTTCAGAAAAATCTAAAAGAAAGCTGCTTTTCCAAATAAAGAAATGGCTTAGACAGTAGAGGGCCAACTACTCTCCTTCTGTCTGTTTCATAACCTTCTTCCCTGTAGCTGCGAGGGAAGTGAATCCTGTCAAAATGTCGATAAAGCGCACCTGCTGTTTGGCCCCGTTCGGCAAAGAGGATTATGACTACTTCCGGAACTCCGACACTTCCCGCTCGAGATTTGCATACATGGTTAAGAAATCATCGCCATCAAGACGCCCGCCGATGTCTTCCCGGGCTTTCTTCTTATTTATCTGGCTACGTTGCTCGGCATAAACATGGTGCAGCACACTGGGTGGTAAATCGTGGCCTTCGTGTTCGTTTAACTGTTTGCGAAGCGCTTTAAATTGAGCAGGGCTGGGTGTGAGCTTCAGCTTGTCGGCAACGTCCTTTTGCCTAATCTCATAGATTTCTCCCCAATGAGAAACTGCCTGCTGCCAGGCTTGTGAGAGTGTCACTTTCTCATCAATGTAGAATTTCGTGGCAGCCCCTCGCTTGTTAACTGAAAAGTAACAGACTTCTTGGTCGGCTCTTCTGCCCGAGCCGATCCCAAGCGTGATGCCATGAAACCCAACACCGCGATATGGCCGAGTTGTGGGGTGTTCCTTCGTAATGAAGTCCAGGTATTGTATGGCGGCAGATCGCGCCATGTATCGGGCCTCGTAATATCGGGCTCGCGTTTCCTGGTACTGGTGCCAGAGTTCTTGGGAGATTTGGTAGTTCGGTCGATCTAATGAAAAGTATTTCTGAAAGCGCTTGCCACGAATGGTGGCAACAACACGCCAGCCGTGAAATCGAGATGATAACTCACCCTTCTCGTAAAATCTTATAGCCATGAATAGTCGATCTCTCTCTTTAGCACTCTGGTCGAAAATTTCACACTAGTGATGATAACGCAGCAGCGTTAGGCCTTGATTTTTTAAGTCGTGGCAACTTAAACCGCTGATTCAAGTTTTTCGCAGTCCGTATGTCGATGTCGCATTGTCATGCCCGATTAAATTAGATCCTTCTTGCATCTCGAAATACGAACGTTTTAAAGGCCCCGATGCTTTCTCCTGACGTGAATGAAACAGGCTCCCGGAATAAAAATGGTACATGCGGTGCCAATCATTAGAACCGCCACAGAATCTATCACATGCTGAAAAAATGCGATCGCCATGTAACAGGCCAAAAACGCCACCAGATGCAACGCGCAAAAGAGCGTCATCTCCGCGGCAGTGGGTATGTTCCGACCGGCGCGATTCGATGTAATCTGAAGGCCACTTACCACCAGGGTTGCCGCTAGCGGGGCTACAAACATAAGGCCTGTTGCACCACCTACGCCTTGAATGTCCTCTGGACTGATCCAGGAATAGGGGCCGTAGGCTCCGACTAGAGTGATAGCGCTCAGCACAAACAACGCCATTCCTGCGCAATTCAGATAGACGCGAACGTCGTCATTGGCATCCTGATCGGGACAGCCTCCGCCTCTAGCCATGGCTATCCTTCCCTTTCGAGAAATGCTTTTTCGCCCAGGCTTCCAATTGATCTGCTTTCCAATATCCCGCAAGACCAAGCAATGTCAGTGTTACTACAAATCCGCCGAATCCGATCAATCCAAGAAACATATTCATAGGTTTGCTCCAGTAATCTGAACCTGATGACCAGAATACCGGATTTCTGGATTCGTCCAAGTTATGCTCTGTGAGCACGCGGTTTCCTTGGATTGCAGGCGATCTATGAGCACGGTGCCGTCAGTCGGAGATCCGGAATCTTGCCAACTCAAGAACAGGTTCAGGGTTGCCGGTAGAGATGAGCCAGTCACGCGCACAGACCGCGCCACTTTGACCCTCGAGGTCCGGGTTGGGCAGAAGCATGAAGCGAGAGAGTGCCAACGGAGTGATGGATTTTCCTATGAGAGCCAGTATTGATTCGAGGTGGGGGATTGTTTCTGAATCCATGAACTGCCATCGGGGAAAACGAATCTGCCCATCTGCCAATGCAAAAGCGTGCAACATTGGAGGACTACACAACGCTCTTTGCTTGGCTTCTAAGGATGAAATTTTAAGCAAAGTTGCTACAGACTCAAGATTGAGTGAGCTGCCGACGAGGGCGCGGCATTCCTCAACCAACTCACCGAGTAGTTTAATTGCCCCAGCAGTGATTTCTGGCTGGGGGCTTTGGTCGAGCCCCTTGGCCCCTCCTTTTTTAAGGACGGCGATCTCTTTAGCTGATAGTGGATTAGTACTTTGCTTGCGTTCGGAAGCTAAACGCAGCGAGGGAGCAATACCTGCCCCATTCAATAAACGTCGAAGCTGTATGTTGGAGACTCCAAGGCCCGACATTATCTGCATGTCATAATCTGTAATCAGCGGCGCTTTTGTTTGCACGGTATTTTTCTCTACGGGCTCGCTTTCCCCTTATCCCTCCAGTTTGACAGACATTCGTTTTCTTACCAGCTCATATCGGATGTTTAAGCATTTTGGAGAAGGTGCCTCTATCCGATGACGAATTCGCATCGATTTTCGTTAATTTGGCGTCAACACAGTTTTGCTTATCCCGGAGAAAATATGATTTAAACAAGCGAATGGGAGCTAGCAGTGTTGTTGAATTTGGAGTTTCGCGTAATCCGGCGCGATCGATTGTTACCCATTTCCATGGAGCCGGCAGACCGTCTTCTGATCGCTTCCAGAGTGTATGCATTGAGAGAATCTGAGGTTCTTTCTCCGTATGCTCGTCAGCACTTGTCAATCCTGATGCCACCAGTTGTGCGTCGGTCTGGCAGCGGGTATTTGCCGATCGGCAATTTCCGAACGATAGAGATTTGTAACTCTCTACCTCCAAATGCATGGATCGGCGTGCTTGTGTTGCCATCGAATTCAGAGGTTGATGACAGCTTCCTCCGTGTCTCCGATCTGGTGTCGTTGATTCTCGACGGTCTAACGTTGCGGTACGCGAAGAAGCCATTCTTGAATCTCTGGGGCCTGTGCCCGGCATCGTCACTGAAGAATCTCTCACACGAATTCACGACTCGTTCCGGGCTGGAGCGGTCGTTCGGACTAAATCGAAAGCAGGAAATTCCAGCCAAACCCGAGATTCAGGAATCAGTTTGGGGGTGATTTCTCTCAAATTGACGAGTTCGTGCATAAAAAACACCGTTTAACGTCACCTGGACCCTCGCGGCCTTGAAAGAATGGGTCATCGTTTAAGGAGATTCCTGAGCATGACCCATTTACTTGAGAAAGAAGATTTGCAGCGGATTAGGTTTCGTTCCGTGCCCGTGAGCAGTTTGATCGCCCCACCGATTTCAGCCGAGAAACTTCACCTCATGGGGCTAGAAACCTCTTCGCTGACGGAGCCCGCTCAACTCTCCCTCACAGCGATTCAGGTCGCTACGATGACCCAGCCCATTCTGGTGGTTCGTAACGGTGCTCACTACGAGGTGGTGGGCAATCTCCGAACATTTGCTCTGGCAAAGCTACTGCCTTCTGATCATAAGGTGGGTGTGCTGGACCTGCGGGGTGCTCTGGCTGGCGTGAATTACCTGGCGCGTATTGCAGCGTTCCTAACAACCAGTGCTACGGCTCTCGAAGCTCAATCGGCGAATCAACAATTTCTCCAAACCTGGCTCCTGACCTCCCAGGAGATCTGCAAACGGATCTCTCCATCGCTTTCCTCTCGTTCGAGACTGAGACAACTCCTGAGAATTCGGATAAACGACCAGCTTAACTCACTGGCTCCTATTCAATCAGGCTTCGCGCAATTGCTGGATCAAGACGGAGGCAAATTATGAGAACTGATCAATGCATCCAGGAGGTCTCAACATACTGCCAACTGAGTAGAACCCAAACCGGATTGCCGTCAATTGCCCAGCTTTTGCTGCGACTCGACAAACTCACAGAAGGCGTTCCATCAGTTCAACTGCCTTCGGCGATCGTTAACGCGGCTGCAACGGTTGTAGAAGCAATCTCTGAAGAGCCGGGCGAGGATCACACTTTTGAGCGTGGCCTAAAAACAGAGTACCCCGTGCATGCGGGCCTGCTTCAGTTGTCGTCCCGAAAAAATCTCGATTCGGCATCTGCGGTGACGATATCGATGATTCTGGTCGCGACTCGTGAGTGGCGAGACCGTTTGGAGATAGGGGCTACCGAAAAAGACGCTAGCCGAAAAATGTTCTCCTTATCTGAGTACGACGTATGGCTGGCATTGAGAAAACTGCCGACAGCGGTCTTGGCCGATATCTCGGATAGTTCATTCGAGGCGCTTTACCGCAACATTGAAGGGGCGACCGCAGGGGAGTGTTACGGAAAAGGCCAACGTATGGACCTTCGCCGGGTTGAGCGGTTTTTCGCGCGTTTCCTGGGTATTCGAGAGCGGACTGCTAATCGAGCCTCCCGTGATTCGGTGCCAAAAGACGAGCAGCACGTTACAACCCTACTGGAAAGTGACCCCGAAACGGATTTGGAACATCCCAAGGTTTCAATATGGGAGCATCATCTCTGCCCGAAGGAACTCAGGAGAACGATTGCTTACAGTGAGGGCAATAGTGCCGCGGAGATCCAGAATGCTGGCAACTATTTCCGTGAGCAGACACCCATATCGCGAACGCACGGACAGACCCCCGAAATTGCCGCACGGCGAGTTCGAGGTCAGATTGCTCACATACGCCGAACCGCTCAGATGTTGCCGGGTCGGTGGGGCCAATTAACAGATGATGAGATTTGTCAGCTGTTAACAACCGAAGCTGGGTATGTGTTTCTGGCTGTTCCGGCCCTGAGAATCCTGAGTCTCATGACCGGGCGACCTTATGATGATGTTGCGAAGATACGGCTTGTTGCCACTGAGGATAATTTACCTCTGACCATCAGCCCGGATGACCTTTACGTGGTCACGAACGATCGCACGTGGGTGACAGGGGTTCTGGCACCGGAGGATCGCCGCAAAGCTCATCCTGAATGGGAGCCAGTTCTGCAGCCCCATCTTGATCGGTTGGTACTACCAATCACTGGATATTTTTGGGAGCTCCTGAAGGTGTTGGTCACGCGGCGCTCTCGGGGGCTATCAAAGCGCTCTGTGTCGCTTTTTGATTTGGGTGACGACACGGTACGGATTCTGAGCGGGGAAATTTCTTTGTCGGCCAGAAACGCCCCTCGCAGAGTGACGCGTACCCGAATAGAGCAACAACTTTATTCTGAAATCCTGGCCCTTGATGGCGATTTTGTAGAAGCAAGTTTGATCACCGGGCGGCATCCGCCTGGAGGCACTTCGGCTGCATTGTTTTACCACTGGTGTAATCGCGAGCACCTCGTCGCTCAATATACGAAAGTGCTGAAGCGATGGGAGAGGCTGGTAAAGCGAGAACAAACTGGAATTGGACAACAGCAACAACTCCGGCTTGACGGCGCAGTGGGGTCGAACCTGTCTCTTCGAATGTCGGCGATTCAGACCCTTTGTAGCGACTTTCAGAGCGATGTTGAGCGATGGCGAACCGCATGGGGGGATCCGGAATTGTTGACCGGGTTTCACAACGCTTTCACCAACTACACATTGTTCATGGTGTTGTTTCTCACTGGGTATCGCGTTGTCACTGACGTGCTGGATAAGCGCTCGGATTGGGATGAGGAGGCCGGGACGCTCGTGATCGTTGATAAGACCGCAGATGATATGGGGCATGTTCGGATGGTGCCGGTGTGCTCAACACTTCGAGCTCAACTGCGAGCTTACGAACAGCACTCTCAATTAATCAGAGAAAGATTGGTTTGCCTCGGTGCAGAGGGTTCTGCTGGTTTCTTGTTTTATCTCTCCCGCAGTGGGGATCTGGAAAGAGTGACACCTAGAACGATAAAAGCTCGTTTTGCCTGGGGTTACGGTTTACACCTGAATTCTAACCGGCATTACCTGAGAGGTGCTCTGCGAGAGAGCGGGGTATCTGGCAACTACGTTGACGCGTTGATGGGGCATTGGGGGATTGGCCGAGAGCCTACCGCCCGGTATTCGGGATTCGATCCGTTGCATTACACCAAACAGGTTGGAGCAGCTCTAGAGGAGATTGCAGAGCAAATTGGCTTCGTCGTTATTTCTGGATACGGGGAGAAATGATCATGTGGGCAGGATGGGCAGAAGTGGGTTTACCGACGGCGGAGCAGATCCGAAAGGCGGCTGAGAAGCGGGCTTCAGGTGGAGAGCCGAAACTCGGGGCAGAAGCACGGCAGGAGTCCCGGAAAAAACGTCGTGATTCGATGCGATTGAAGTTGATTGAGGGCCTTAAGAAGTCCTGTTCAGAGCTGTACCACGGGGAGCGCAATATCGTGCTGTCAGATGAGGAGGTGGAAAATTTGCGTGAGGCTGTGTGCGGGGGATTGATGGGTCAGGAGCTCCGGGACGCTAACAACTTGCTGGTGAGGGGCTTGTATCGCGGCACCCAGGAATTGGGCTGGCAGTTAAATCCGCCCTGTATGGTTCGCATTCTATCCATGGAAGCATCGGCGATTTCCTCGCGCTCCCAGGCTCTCTGCCAGGAGTACAACACCCTGAACAAGCGATTTTACGAGGATCTGGGCAATATCAGTACCCCGACCAGGTTACAGAACGATATATCCCTAGCGGCCGGTCAATTGCTATTCAGCCTGATCATGCACAGTGGATGCCTGAGTAATAAGGTTGTTCTTCAGCTGCCGGAGGCAATACGCTCCGGCGCACACGTTCATGGAGACAGAGTCTGGCTGGAATGTCGCAATCGCTCCTCGAAAGCGGGAACCGTTGAGAGTGAGACTGATTCAGAGCAGGAAGATATTGGTACGCAGGCGCCACTCAAGTACGAGGTTGCCGCTGGGAGACCAGACCGTCGAGTCTTTCCTGTGCCCGTAACTGCGTTGTTACTCATGCGCTACTTCAAGCGCTATGGTCGTCAGTGGCCCAAGGAATCAGTCAGGAATCTCATCGGAAACTACCTGAGACACCTTGACCCCACAGTGACTATTAGCCGCAGTCCACACAAGCGAGTGATTGAGATCAGTCGTGCCAAAGCGGCGGTGCTTTTGCCAGGCGTACTGCGAACGTACGCAGAAACTGCTCGGCTGGCTCCGCCTATCTCCTCCGTCAATATGGCTCGATTAGTCACCGGCACGCATTGGCGGATGACAGATGAAGAAGAACTAGAGGCCGATGATATAAAAGCGGTAGAGCATGACCAGATCGCGAAAAAGACCGTATGCAGGAATCTCCGGGAATCGCTATCGCGACTGAAAGCCCTTCTGCGACAGCCGAATGTCAGTGGCAAACAGGAGGCCATGAGAGTTAGGGCTGGACTACGTGATTTCCTTAACGAGTATGTGGACCTGCATCCACTGATTGAAATGTTGGCGCATTGGGCTATTCACCTGTTGGCACATGGAAACAAGGGCGGTAAGCCCCTAGCTCCGTCGTCAACGCTGGATTATGTCGAGAAGGTAAGCAAGGCGCTGCTACCGCTCGCCTCCGAACTAGCATGTCCAGAGGAACTCACGGGTGAGCAATGGGAAGCGCTGTATGAGGCTGCACTTGAAAATAGCTCTGCTGCCAAGCCGCCTGTCGCAGCGCGCCTGGGGTATTTTCATCGATTTTTAGAGCAGGCATTTGATTACTCCGAAGCTGAGGTTGAGGGTACTGCTGGTTACGGGGATGTTGATGCTGCGATTATTACGCCCACCGAATATATTCAGGCTTATGAGTTGTTGAGCAAAGGGCGAGAAGATGACCTGTCACGCCTATGTGCTGCAGCACTGGTGCTAGGTTACCGCTGCGGCCTGCGGAGAACTGAAGCTCTGGGTCTGACGTTGAAGGATTTTGTGGGATTCGACACGAACCTGGAGCGAGTCGAACTACTGGTTCAACGAAACGGTTTTCGAGGGCTGAAAAGCTTCAGTGCTACTCGGCGCTTGCCGCTATGGGTATTATTGACCAAAGAAGAACTGATACTTATCCGCGCTTTGAGGGAACGACGGAAGGCTCAAAGTTCCGGAGACCTGAAAAAGCCATTGTTCGATTTGCCGGCGGGGACCGAAAGGCACCTAGTCGAGCGAATGGTCATGATGCCGGTTACCCAGACATTGCGCCACGTGACGGGAGATCAAAATGCACGATTCCATCACCTCAGGCATTCATTCGCTAGCCTCACGCTGCTCAGGATGCTGGAATTCGAACCGCTGCAAATAATTCCACAGGTCTATAGAACTGCTACGATTCAGAGCTCTCACCCTTGCGCAAATGCGGTGATGTGGCGAAAGGCCGGTTGTAGTGACACTCTGTCCGCTGTTTCTGTGTTGTCAGCATGGCTTGGGCACTCTAGTCCTTCTGTGACCATGCAGACCTATGTTCACTCGGCTGACTGGGCTCTATTTCAGCGCTTGTCGGACAGCCATGAGGTGGCGTTCACTCAGGCTATGCAGTCCAACATCACTGGTATGTCGCTCGGTGCAACTGAAAAGCACAACCAACGCAGAAAAATCATAAAGCCAACAGCCTCTGTGGTTCTGAACTCATTGGTATCTGCATGGCCGCGCGATCATTGTTACAAACTAGCAGCGAAACCCAGATCCGAGCCGGCAGTAGATTTTAATCCCTTTCACGGGCACACCCAGAAAATTCACTATCGTGCGCCGTACCAGATCGAGCGGTTGCTCACTGAAAAGTCGGACCTCAGCAACCTGACGGACGAGGATTATTCCCGTGTTGCTAAGATTATGGGGTTCAGTGAGTGTTCGATTTTGAGAATCCATAATAATGCCGTCTATCTTGCTACTTTGACTTACAAAGGGCGGGGGCGAGCCAAAGGCCAAGAGCGTAGCCGTTTTTTTACGACCAACGAAAGAACCAGGAAACCGCTAGAAGATAAGGATCAGAAAAAAGGTGATCCCCAACTGCCGTACTTTATTGCCCCGCCTCGAAAACGGGTTGTCAGGCGTTATGCGAAGCGATTTTTCGATGCGTTGATAGCCTGGCACGCCAGCGATTTACCCATGGCAAGTAAAGCTATTAGCGAGCAGCTGCGCGCTGCGCAACGTGTTAAGAGCGGGGTGAGACATCGGAAAGAGTCTAGGAAGTTGAATCAGATCGCCTTGTATAAGGCTATCGGGATTTGGTCGTGGATTCGGATTCAGGTGAAAGTTCCGATCGGCCATGCGACTACCGATCAAGAGTTAAAAAGGCACTACAGCCAGCGGTTCAAGTTGGAGGCAAAATGGATTTCTGTTGAGCGCGTAGTCAATCGTGAGGGGCGTTATGATGGCCTTTATGGGAGTTGGTTTCCGGAGGTTCAGCCGCCTGAAGAACTAATTCTCGATAGGGGCGGCAAGTGGGGGCCTACTGAACATTTTGAGGAGGCGCTCTTGTTTGCGGCGTTCTCTGCTGGGGCGTATCTCCTGGAGCCGGACCAGCTCCAAAGCGCCAGCACGCCATCAGATGATTGACAAGAGGCTCTCGATGCCGCCGTGACCAACCGAAAAGGGATCTAAGTCTGACGCTGATGTTGGGTGGATCCAGTTTCAGGTTTGGTAAACTAAAACGCTCGGTTAGAAAGCCGGAGGTTTCCACGAAAGAGAAACGACCAACAGAGCACGAGCTACTCAAAAACCTGGATGCTTTAGGAGCCCATGCTGACGAATTGGCTAAGCCGCGTCGTCACGGGTCTTGTCCGTTGGAGAGACTTAAAGGTTCCGTTGAGAAATTCGAGCGACCCACGGACCCCGCCATTCAGCCAGAAGATTGGGATGCATGGTTCGATGGGGAGGGAGTTTCAGAGGATTTTATGATGAACCGTCGAGAGAAGCGCTGAATAGGAAGTGCTAGGCATCATGGCGAGGACGAGGATCTGAGCCGCAAAAGGCAGCGTCGACTCAGATCCCACTCTCATTTAATAAGGGGCGAGTGTTGCTAGCAGTGCGGTCACGAAGTTCGCCGTCAGAGCCAGCCCCATGTCGTAGCAAGCCAGCCGGAACAATCCCCAGCTACCCTCTCGCGGAATCGTCTGTCTCGGAAGGTCGTCGACGATCCATACTGCTTCGGTCGCAACGCCCGTTGAATCGGTGAGCTCCAGCATCCAGCTGGCACCCACCGAAGCTGGAGTGACCAAACGCATGCCATCAACTCTGTACCACCGCACGATTTCGTTGGAATGATTGCTCATGGTCCAACCTCCAGATAATCCGTTAACAGCTTTTCCAATCGATGAATCAGCTCCGCCAATAACTGCTGATTCGTCATTCCGCGAAGTGTCGGCAGTTGAAGCCTGACCCAGGTTTCAAGCGCCTCCCTATTCGTGCGCTCGTCTCCAGCTCCCAGCAAAAGGACTAACTGGTTGCCTGGCGCAAGATTCATCGCAACAGCGATTGAAGACCCAAGATTCCGAACAAGTTGAAGGTCGGTGCCAGTTTGGACTGAGCGTTGACGAAGTTGTGCTGTGTTACTTCTCATCGGCAGTATCCTCCATGGGCTCTAGCTCAGGATTTTGAAATTGTGTGATCAGCAGGCGTTCAAAAGCGGATCCATCGCGACGGGTCAGGTTGGGCACGTAGCGGCTGTAAACGCGAAACAGCATCTCAGTGGTGGTGTGCCCCATCTGGCGCGCAATCCATTCTGGGTTCTCCCCCGCAGCCAGCCACAACGTGGCCGCAGTATGGCGAGTCTGATAGGGGCGCCGCTTCCGTAAACCCAGGTGTCGGAGTAGGGGATACCAAACGCGTTTGGTTACGTTGTTGTGATTCAGCGGTCCACCGGTCCGGGTGCAAAAAACAAAATCCTTTTTCCCGGTGGTCTTCTTTTGTTCGGTGAGCGCATCGACCACCAACTGAGACATCTCGATCGTCCTGAAGGAGCCGTCATTTTTGGTGTATTCGAGGCGCCCGTTCACCAAAGCCTGACGAACCAGGATCTGGCGCCGCCTGAAGTCCACGTGGTCCCATTGAAGTCCGTCAATTTCACCGGTTCGCATCCCGGTAAAAAATCGAACGATGTAGTAGTTCCGGAAGTCTGGTCGAACGGTATCGATGATCTGCCTGACCTCATCAATACCAAATGGCTCTACATCCGTGCGCGGAACCTTGAGTGATTTAATCCCGTGGTAGGGTGAGCTAAACTCGAACCGGTTGGCTGCTTCGCTAAGGATCATGCGCAAAGGCGTCATGATTCGGTTGATACGACTGGCTGAAAGACGGTTTCCTTTCCGGGTCGAAACTTTGGCGAGTGAAGCCCGGAATTCGAGAATGTCTTGCTTGGTGATGCAGCCAACCTCTTTTTCCCCGAACTCGGGATTGAGGTAGTTTTTCAATGTTCCCTCCACCGTGGTGATGTGAGACTGGCGCCACTGGATTTTCATTTCATCGAGCCAATCCTTAGAGAAGACCTCGAATAAAGGCGTGTCGTGGGCTTCCCGAGCCCTCTGCACTTCTGCTTGTTTGGTGAACTCCTCTGCTCGCGGGCTGTTGGGGAAGTAGCGGTGGTACTCGAAAGTGCCAAGCGTGATCTCCGCCTCAATTTTCTTCAGGATACTTTCCAGCTTTTTGCGATTCGCCGGCGTACTATCGAGAGTCGTCTGCTCCCGGCACCGTTTACCCTCATACCTGAAATCGAAAAACAGTTTGCCCGTCTCTGGGCGCTCTACGATCTTACCCACGGCAGACACCTCCGCCAGCCATAGGTACGGCAAAGGTTTGGCTGCTGGAGTGATTGAGCATGTCCTGCTCGATCACATCCCAGATATAGAGAATTTTGCGACCGCCGAACGGCCTGATGTAGTGCACGCCCTCGAGCAAAACTGAGTCTTTCAAGCGCTCACGGATGGTCCGAGTGTCGTACTTGATCCTTTCGGCTAGCTCTTCAGTAGTGAGATATTCTTGTGACATACGAAAACTCCTTTGATATTGTCAGCCGTGGAGAACAAAAGGTCTGCGTTACCCTTCAAAATGTTCTCCTGAAGATCATTATGCACTCATAAAGACTTTCTGCAAGTCTTTTTGATCTCCTGTGGGTTAATTTGTTCTTTGGTGGGCCAAATGATTAAGTGCCATCTGTCCAGACTGATGGGTGAAAAGAAGCTCAAGATTGTTGATGTGGCGAGGGAAACAGGGGTGAACCGGGGCACCATTACCCGGCTTTATCACGAGACTGCCAGCCGGGTTGAATTGGATTCGATCGAAGCGCTTTGCCGCTATTTAAATTGCGAGGTGGGCGAGCTTTTCGAGTACGTTGAAGACCGCTGAAGTGCTGCGCCGTCCCTCCTGCAAGTCAAAGGGTTATCAAGGAGAGATGAATGAGACGCTGGGAAAAGAACTTTGAAAAATATCTCGTGCACGAATCGCTGGAACATCTGACGCATTGGCTCGATGTAGATTCGACAAAGCCTGAACAGGATTGTAAGGATTCAGGTCTATTTACCTTCGCACGCTAGTGAGGTCCGAGAGAATGTTTATGAGCTCTCGATGGTGTATACCCGAGCAAGGCCCGTTCAGCTTTTCTGCTTTGCAGACTTGGCTCTAGCAAAGAAAGCCGTTTCCCTCCAGACAGCCCGATGAAGAGCGAGCTAAGCACCTCCGTCGACCTCGCAACCCCAATACTCAAACGAAAACGTCGTTTTGGCAGCCCTAGTTAAAGATCCGAGCGATCCATGCGATTTGGAAATGACGAGACCTTTTGAAGATTCGAAACTAAACAAAAGCGAACATTCGAGTCAGGGCTTCCTCCAGTGCCTCCAGGCAAATCGCATCCATTTCATCCGGTATCATTGCCGGAACAAGTTGGAAACGCTAAATCATTGCACGGCAGAGATGGAAGGAAAATGCGCCAGCGATTATTGTGCCTCATGCGAACAGGAATGCGTGGAGACTATCGGACTTGAGGATTGTCGAACAGGGCCTTTACAAACGCCCTTGCAAAGAACACTATCGAATCCTTCAGTCATTCAGGAACTTTCTTCAAGAAGGGCAACAAGGTCCTGCCGAATGGCTTGAGCGCTTAAATCTTCCGGTCGGATAAGCAGGCGTGGATTACCCTCACGATCAAACACATAAACTGCGCCGCTGTGAGTGACGGCGTAATCACCTTCTGCGTCCGGTTCTTCATGCCCGAACGTGGTCCGGTATCGCTGGGTAAGTGTGCGTAGGTCAGAGGTTTTGCCGGTCAGCCCGACGATCCTTTCACCAAAAAAATTGACATACTCTGCCAGGCGCTCGGGCGTATCGCGCTGAGGGTCAACGCTGACGAACAGCGTAAGTACCTCCTCCTGGTTTTCCGGGCTCAGGCCGCTAACGGCCTGACTGAGTTTTTGCAGAGCAGTGGGGCAAACATCAGGGCAAGAGGTAAATCCGAAAAACAGCATTCGTACCTGACCACTGTAATCATCGCCTGAAACCGGTGCTCCCTGACTGTCGATCAAATCGAATTCAAGCTTGGGCATCACGCCGCTGATGTCTGTTCCGTGCCAATCCGGCGCATCATCGCCCATGCAGCCAACAAGGAGGATTGCCAGCATCATTAATGCAATGGATGCAAAGCGCTTTGTGTGGTGTTGGAAGCAGGGTGTGATCATAAAGTGGTGTCCTTCAGTTACGTGTTGGAAGGCTTCTGGTGTCCCAGAACAATCGCCAAGTCTTCCGGCACCGCCATCGGTTCAAATGCGCTGACGTTGGCACGTCCCGTATTGCCGACAGGAACCCAGATTCGTGAAACCAGCAACGCAGCGAAGGCCCGAGCCAGCTGACCGAGAACCTCGCGAGCATCGCGCGTGTGCCAGCCGAGCCGTAGCATGCGCAAATGTGTTGTCGTGTGCGCTAACGCGAACTTCTGGCTCAGAATATGAGCCCGTTCAAGATGTCTGAACGCTGTATCGACATCGCCCTGATTGTCTGCATCAGCGGCTGCTGCCAGTTCTGTCAGATAGAACGCCTTGAGTTCACTGTTCACTGCTCGGTTCTCCTGCCTTATCGGCCAGCTGAGTGGTGGGCAAAGATTTGCCCGGGATCAACCGAGTCTTCCGAGTACCGGAAATGCGGATAACATCCATGATGCAAACCGGGTCATCTGTCCCGTCAGCACCATTACCCCCATAACAACCAGAACCAGCCCTGCCAGAATTCTCAGTGACTGACTCCAGCGGCTCATCCAGCGCACTCGCGCCCGAAAGTGCTCAATAAATAGAGCCGTTGCCAAAAATGGAATTGCCAACCCCAGCGAATAAACGGCCAGGTACAGCATGCCGGTTTCAGCATTCGCATGGGTGGAACTGAGAGCCAGGATAGCGCCCAATATCGGGCCAATACACGGTGTCCATCCGACGGCAAAGGCCAAACCGAGAAGAAACGCTGCCGTGGGCCGTCCACCCTCAAGGGTTTGCCCAAAGCGCCAGTCGCGCTGTAGCGCGGGCATGCTCCACCAGCCCAGCATAAATAGCCCCATCAGCACGATCAGAATGCCCGCCACCAGATTGGCTTCCTGCCGGTAGGCCATCAGCCACTGACCGAGCAGACTAGCGCTGGCACCAAAAGCGATGAACACCACACTGAATCCAAGGACAAAACAGATACTGAGCCACAGAGATTGCAGTCGACTCGAACGGTCTGTGACGGTGCCGCCCGTAACGACCGAGAGATACCCCGGAACCAGCGGCAGAGTGCAGGGTGAGAAAAAAGACACCAGGCCGCCAAAAAAAGCAGCCAGCATTCCCCATGTCGCAAGATCTGGCATTTCCGTGAGTCCTCAACTTTCTGAGTTCAGTTGACGGTGGAGGGCATCAAGCCCATCCGTGTTTTAATCGACACCGGTCGCTATTGCTGTGCGTCTGGGAGCGACTCCTGAACAAGGCGAAGTAGCGGTTTGGGACCAAACTCCGTGAGTTGGCGGCCATTCACGAAAAAAGTCGGGGTGCCCCGAACGCCGATGGTTTTGACGTCCTGCATGTCTTGATCAAGGATGGCGCTTATCCGTTCGGATTGCATATCCTCACGGGCTTGGGACAGGTCCAGACCGGCTGCCTCGGCCGCTCCCCATGCCTTGGCAACCTTCGGGTCGTCGTGCCAGGCAGGCTGCACCTCCAACACAGCTTCCAGCACCGGTTCATAGACATCTTGCAGGCGAGCTGCTTCCAGAATTCTGGAGACTTCCTCGGAACCCTGATGGAACAGTGTGTAACGCAAAACAAGGCGCACCTGACCTGGATACTCAGCAAGAATCTGTTTCACGATGGGGTAGAACGCCCGGCAGGCTTCGCAGGAGGGGTCGAAAAACTCAACGATGGTCACCGGTGCGTCGGCAGGCCCGAATGTGGGCGAATGGAAGCGTACCAATGCTTGTTGGTTCGCGATCGGTTCGGAAGCGACAACAGACTTTTCACCGGTGGTGGCCGTTTTTTGAGGCTGCTGGGGCTGTGGCTTGAACAAGACAGCGGCCGAAAAGGCTGCGATCAGCACGAGACACACGACAACAACGATGGCACGACGATTCATGAATGAATTCTCCGACGGACAAGCAAGAGCAGAATTATGATGGCAACGAAAATGGCCAGCGATAGAAACGGAAGCGGCAGCCCACCAAATATCGTCATTCCGTCACCCGAGCAGGACGGGCCAGTGGCCGTGCAGGGCTGAATGGGTTGTGGAATTATCCCCACATAAAGCAGTGAGTGGGCCAGAGCGAACAGGGAGCCAATAACAGCCAGCGGCATAGCGTAGCGCCAAACGTTGAAATCCGAGTAGTAGCAGGCGACTGCGAGAATCACCGCCAACGGAAACATGAAGGCGCGCTGAAACCAGCACAGAACGCACGGAGCCTGCCCGAGAACTTCCCCGATGTAGATGGCTGAAAGCGAGGACACCAACGCCAGTAGCCAGGCCGACAGCAGCAGCCCCCATGGAATCACCTGGTTATTGTTGGTCACCGGGATGGCTCTTCCGATGCACTGCCACACGTGCTTTGCGATGAAGAACAGCAGTTGTCTCCGGTAGTGGCGACCTCACCTTCGTCCGATTGGTTGGCGGATTCTGCGCCACCGGCACGCCATTCCCCCATACCTTCACTGATGACTTGCCAGGCGGAATGCAGGAAAAGCGCAGCAATGGCGAGGCCCACAATGATGTCCGGCCAGAGGGTATTGGTGAGGGCGACCAATCCAGCCGCAATGATGACACTGCTGTTGGCGAACAGATCGTTCCTGGAACACATCCAGGTGGAACGCATGTTGAGGTCGTCCGCACGATGACGGTAGAGCAACACAAAACAAACGCCGTTTGCAAAAAGAGCAAGAGCGCCGACAGCGCCCATCCACTCGGCGGCCGGCACTTCCTGTATCACCAGCTTGCGGATGGCATCGGCGACAACAACAAGCCCGAACAACAGCATAAAGCCGCCTTTGAACAAAGCCGCTCCGGCACGCGCGCGACGGCTTCGGTCCAGCACGAACAGTGTCAGTGCATAGACAGACGCGTCGCCGAACATATCCAGCGAATCGCCCAGCAACGCGGTAGAGCTTGCAATCCAGCCGGCGCTGAATTCCACCACAAACATCACTGCGTTTATGGCAAGCGCAATGTAAAGCACCCGGCTTTGGCTCGCTCGCAATTGTGTCAGTTCACCGGCCTTGTTTTCACAGCAGCTATCCACGACGAACCCTCCTAGTATTTGCAATACAACGATACAATAGGGGTTATAGTAACTATAAGGTCAATGATGATGAGCGAAAAAACCTACACGGTCGGTCGGTTGGCTGATGATACGGGCATCAAGCCCGTAACCATCCGCTACTACGAAAGAATTGGACTGTTACCGAAAGCGATCCGCTCGGACTCCGGATATCGACTGTACGCCAAAGCGGATTATTCGCGGCTGCTGTTTATCCGACGAAGCCGGGGGCTCGGTTTCAGCCTTGACGATATTCGAGAGCTGCTGTCGCTAGCAGATCGACATCAGGAGTCCTGCGCTGGAGTAGACGCCAAAGTTGAACAACAGTTGGAACAGGTGCGCTCTCGACTGAAAGATTTGCGTGCGATGGAACACGAGTTGGAAAGACTGAGTGCGTGTTGTGAAGGCGGGGTTATTATGGATTGCCGAATTATTGAGACACTCTCCGGCTCTGCTTAACCAATTTGTATCTGCCCGCCAATCAGGACTGTCCCAATTCGAGTTGGGACAGTCTATTCAGTCAGGAATCCTCCTGAATAAGAGCAACGAGATCATGCCGAATTTCTTCCCCGCTCAAATCGGGCCGAATTAAAAGGCGGGGGTTACCCTCGCGATCAAATACATAAATCGCGCTGCTGTGTGACACCGCATAATTTCCATCGGGGTCAGGTTCGTCATAACCGAAGGTGGTTCTATATCGTTTTGCGAGTTCACGAAGCTGGGGTTCATTTCCAGTGAGTCCTACAATATTGTCACCGAAAAAATCCACGTATTTTGCGAGGCGCTCAGGCGTGTCACGTTTCGGATCGACACTCACGAACAAAGTGAGTACTTCATCCTGAAGCGTCGGGGCCAGGCCACTGGTTGCCTGATTGAGCTTTTGCAGGGCGGTTGGGCAAACATCGGGGCACGAGGTGAACCCGAAAAACAGCATTCTCACCCGTCCACTGTAATCCTCGCCAGATACCGACTCGCCCTGGCTATTGATCAGGTCGAATTCCAGCTCAGGCATCAAGCCACTGATGTTTTTACCGTTCCAGTCTTCCTCGTCATTGGCAAAGCAACCAGTCAGCAATAGGGATGCAATCAGCGTTAAGGTCGCCGATATGATGTTGGTGCGCTGTCGCCAGAAGCGAGTTCTCATGACGCTGTTTCCTCAAGTGGTTTGGATTGATTGGCATATTTTCCGTCCTGATGCATGGCTCGCCGAAGCATCAGAAGAATGCCAAGGATGCTCATCATAGCGGGAGGGATATAGGTCAGCATGCCGCCCAGGAGCTGGTCGACTTCCGGGTCCAGCGGCCAGGCCCTGCCACAGACTTCGTAAACGTCGTAGACCATGTCACGTGAGAACACGATCCACGCCCCAAGAAACATCTGAAGCACACCTGCGGCAGCCAGAACCAACATGCGTCTGCCATACCCCAGCGATGAGGTGATCGCAGGCGGTCGCGGGTCGAAGATCAACCACCAGAACAGCAGGCCATCCAGTAACATGCTCCAGTTCATGACCCAGTACAGATCCCGGCTGAGCATGGCGTCGAAATGGATTGATGGCCACAGCCAGAAATAAATGAGCCCGACAAACAGGAATAGGGCGATGAAGGGTTGTTGCAGGACCTGATAAAACCAACCCAGAGGCCGGAGCGTGCGCCTCCAGCCTGGGCTGATTTTTTCAAACCAGAACCGCATGACCGGCAAGGGATTGGAAAGCGCGATCAGGATAGGCCCAATATGATGAAGGATCAGATGCTGGCCCCGATGGACGAAGAACATGTATTGCGCGTAGTAATCGAAGCGGGTCTGCATCACCGCATAACAGATCATCACCCCCAGGGTGAACGCAAAGATCCGCAGTGCGCCTGGCCGGTCCTGTTCCGGCATCCGAAATAGCCCAACGCCATAGAACCCCATCACGAGCATGTAGCTCAGTATGGTCAGCGGCGAGAAATCGTAAGGTAATAAGTAGTCAAGCAGTGACATAGCGTTGCCGGTTCTGAAGTTGTTATTGAGGCGACTCTACCTTGGAGGTGACAAGGTCGTACAGTTCTTGGGGTCCCAGCCGACTTAAGGTGTCCCCGTTGACGTAAAAGGTTGGGGTTCCAGAAATTCCAACCGCTTTCACGTCAGCCGCATCCTGTTGAATAATGCGGTCAATCTCCTGCGAGTTCATACCGGCCCGGGCGGCTTCTAAATCAAGCCCGGCTGACTCCGCCGCATCCCATGCTGCGGCGACCTTTGGATCGTCATGCCACTGGGGTTGGGCTTCCATGACAGCGTCAAGCACCGGCTCGTAGATCCCCTGTTCGCGGGCGGTTTCCAGAATTCTGACGGCCTCTTCCGAGCCTTTGTGAAACAATACGTAGCGCAGGACCAGACGCACGTTGTCCGGGTATGCAGCCTGAATCTGTTTCACATAGGGATGCATGGCGCGACAGCCTTCGCAGGATGGGTCGAAGAATTCGACAATGGTTACCGGCGCGTCCTCAGGGCCGATAACGGGAGAGTAATCTCTCACCAGCGGCGTTTTTTCAACAACGGCGGGTTCATCAATGCCTTGAGAACGATCGTAATAAACGAAAGCGGCCGCGAAGACAACCAGACAAAAAAGAACGAGGCTTGTGACCAGGGTTCGGGTACGCACGTAAGATCTTCCTATTTTAGATAAGTTTAACGAGTGTCAGATTTTCCGGTATTCGGTAGCAGCCGATTGGGAAGCCACCTCAGATAAAACATCATATCAATAAGTTCCACCAGGGACTGCACGACAATCACCACGACAGCCGCGGCCCAGGCCTCTGGTAGCGACAATGCCAGAGGTTAAACCACGAAGGAGTTGCGGGTGCCAAGGCTGAAAATGACGGTGCGACCGGTTGCTACCGGTAATCGAAAGACCCGGCGCAGAGTCTTTCCAACCGGAGCCTCAGCTAGCAAATAGGCCGGAAACAGAATCATCAAGGGCCAGATAAGTGGGCCGGTACTGTCGATCTGGCTGACTTGTGTCATTGAGATGATGAAAAGTACGACTGTCAGCAGAGGGACCGGCATCAGACCCATGAAGCGAATCAACCCGGTGGCTTTTTCGGACTTTTCCGCCCATTTTTCAGTCAGAAATGCCAGGATAAGGGGGACAACAAGCAGCCCGACAAAGGCCGGCAGGAGGTGTCGCCCAAGCTCAAGATTTACGTCGAACTGATTGCCCAGGAAAAGCCAGAGGTAAAGTGCAAGAAGAGCCAGTTGAGCAATCAACAGAACCGGCGTTGCCGCAATGGCTCGGGTGCTCTGGCACTCCTGCACCCTGTCGCCGAGGGAAGAGGTCCATCCGGCAATGAGGCCGGAAAAAACAGCGATGAGGTAGGCCCAGACCTGATGGCGTTCAATTACGTCTCGCATAAGGTGTTCTTAACCGTGTGGCATGTCGGCCATTCGCAGTCGATCTGCCACACGGCACCCATTTCAGCAGCCCTGTTAGCCATGGCCATAAGTATGGGCATCTTTGTGACTGTGATCAGGGTGTTCAAACTCCAATGTTGAATGAGTGATGCTGAACTCGTTATCCAAAGTTCGTTTTATCCGGCCCTTGACTTTTTCAAGTTCATTCCATGCACTTATTTCGACCACCACATGGGCGTCGAGGGAGGCATCATGCTCACCCATCTGCCAGAAATGTACGTGGTGAAGGTCTAAAACGCCTTCTACGTTTGATAAAGCCTCGATGACAGAATCTGTGTCGATATCCACTGGGCTACCCAGCATGAGTGTCCGGATGGTTCCGCCGATTTCCGTTAAGCCCAGGTAGAGAATATAGCTTGCGATACCAATTGTGATCGCGGGATCAACCCAACGCATGTCGTACAGGAGAATCAGGGCGCCGCCTACAACGACTGCAATTGACGCAAACGCATCAGACAAGTTGTGTAGAAACAGCGCACGGATGTTGACGCTGTCCTTTTGCATGGAGTAAGTGAGCAACGCGGTCAAACCATCCACTACCAATGCGATAATGCCAAGCCAAACTACCCACCAGCCCTTGATTTCCGGGGGATCTAGGAATCGCATGCCACCTTCGTAGATTAAATATGCCCCGATCATAATCAAAGTGGTGTAATTTATAAGTGCCGCAACAATCTCAATTCTCCCGTAGCCAAAGGTCATCTTCGAGTCGGCCGGGCGGCGTGCAATCTTCCGCGCCGCAAATGCAATAAATAGTGACGCCATATCCGAAAAGTTGTGTATAGCGTCGGCTATCAGCGCCAAGCTGCCAGCGAAGATCCCTCCAGCGATCTGAGCCAAGGTTAGGATACCGTTCGCCCAGATAGCTACTGCAACTCTCTTATCCTTAGTATCCGGTGACATGTGAACATGCTCGTGGCCCATTGTTTTCTCCTTGGTCGTTGCTGTTCAATTAAACGTAGTCGCAACACTCGCTAAGCCGGACTCAGAGGGCTTAGCGAGTGATGCGACCGCGCGAAAACTAGCCATTCTGGCGATTTTTCGTGTTGTTCCCAACACCTTTCTCGGCTGTGAAGCCCGTGACCAAAATCATGATCACGCCCAGGACGATGAACACGTCGGCAAGGTTGAACGCCGGCCAATGCCAGGATTGCCAATGGAAATCCAGGTAATCGACAACGTGGCCTCGAAAAACTCGGTCGATGACATTTCCCAGTGCGCCTCCAAGAACCATGGCGTAAGCTAGGGCTTCTGTTCGTTGATGGCTGTCCCGAATCAATTTGACCAGAACAGCTGAGACGACAACGGCTATTGCGATAAAAAAGTATCGCTGCCAGCCCCCGCCATCGGCGAAGAGACTAAAGGCAGCGCCTTTATTCCATACGTGCACCCAATTAAAGAAAGAAGTGATCTCAACCGATTGCCCGTAAGCCATGGATTGCTGGACCAGCCATTTAATGGCCTGGTCAGCCAACGCTATCAGCGTGGAAAAGCCGAGAAAGTTCAGCGTAAAAAAGCGAGAACGGTCTCCAGACATCGAATTATCCTTTTAGTGCAAGTATGCGCTTGGCACCGATGAGTACAATGCCTCCCACAATGCCGCCAATAACCAGATCCGGGTAGTTGGAGCCGGTCCAGGCGACAAGAAGCCCTGCGAGGATAACCCCTAGATTGATGACCACGTCGTTGGCCGAAAATATCCAGCTGGCTTTCATGTGAGCACCGCCTTCACGGTGTTTGGCGATCAGGAGCAGGCAACTGACGTTGGCAATAAGGGCCACAGATGCGACGGCCATCATCATCAGCGACTGCGGATCACTGCCGAACAGAAAACGCCTGCCAACCTCAACTAGTACACCGACGGCAAGGATGAGCTGGAGAATGCCAGCAACATGGGCCGCTCTGACCTGCATTTTGATGCCATGCCCGACGGCGTAAAGCGCAAGACCGTAGACGGCAGCGTCGGCAAGCATGTCTAGCGAGTCAGCAATCAGGCCAGCGGACTGGGCGATCAGGCCCATCGTCATTTCGACCAGAAACATCAGACCGTTGATTGCCAGCAGTATCCATAAAGTGCCGGATTCCTCGGTTTCGTTGGCATTAGACGACTCAGCCGATCTGACGGATTCAGCGCTGGCCTCTTCTGACTTCTGCAAGGAAGCGCCCAGCCCCAGGGTTTCCAGCTTGCTCGTAATAGGTCCGGCTTCGCCTTGATGAATAATTTCCAGATTTCGATTCGATAGGTCGAATGAGAGTGACCGAATGTTGTCAAAGCCATTGAGCGCCATTCGAATCATTCGCTCTTCCGAAGGACAGTCCATTTTTGGCACTTTGTAGGTGCTGATCTGGGCTCCATGTGTGGTGATAACGGGGTTCCGAGTGTAATTATCTGTGCCAGCTTCCTCACTGCCACACTGTCCGTCACAGGTGTTGCTCATTTTCTCGGCTCCGGTTCTCGTACAAATGATGCAATTTAAAACCCTGTAGTTACTACAGGGTCAATGACTAATTTACTCTAGTCGTTAAGATCGGCGTTTATCTGGATAAAGATCTACAATGATAAGTGAAATGGAGTGGGCATCTCATTTTTGGGGGATAACTTTATGATTTCATCTAAAGGGCTTGCTGCAACCGCTGCGCTATTGGTTTTTCCAGCATTGGTAATAGCGCATGGTGACCAAGGCCCCTGGCAAGGGCATGGTCCCGGCATGATGATGGATCAGGAGCAAATGCAGCAGATGCACCAGAACTGGTCTCACATGAACCAGCTGATGCAACGCATACCTGATGAAGCATCACCGCAAGAGCGGCAACGATTGATGCGAGAACACAGGGAGGCGATGCAAGAACAAATGGATTATATGCATCGCGGCATGATGGGACCTGGCATGATGCGTGGACAAAACGACATGATGGGAGGTCAGCACCTGATGAACGGCGGCGGTAAATCAAAAAATGGTGGTAGTCTGTCTAACGAGCAACAAATTCAGATGATGCAAGAGCGCATGGATCAAATGCAGCTGATGATGGAGCAGATGTTGCAACACCAGAAAAATTTGAACGTGCAGTGATTTGACGTGGCACTCGCCCCCAACTCGACCACCAAGCGTGTGGCTGAATTGGGGGACTGAACATCTCTATATGAATTACTGTTTCGAACCTTGCATCAGTTGCTAGATTCTTTATCCCCGGTCAGGCAAAGCGTCCAATTATTTAAAGTGCGCTCTCGCCCATTCAGCACAGAATGCTCTTCATCAGCTATGGCGAACGCGTTCAATCGCTCCGAACAATCTAAGCTCTTGATCGAACTTTCTGCGTTAGATCTCTATTTGACCCTGTAGTTGCTAAAGGGTTTAGGGATGTCTGATCTGAAGAAAAAGAGGGCTTGGTATGAACCGCATGATAATGGCTTGCGCAACTTTTATGCTCGTCGGACTCTTGATCTTTGCAGGCTTTGATCTTCGGAAAGTGGATGTTACCGAGAGCGTTGTTGTTGATGCGCCCCGCACGGAGATTTGGGGGGCAGTGACGGATTTCGAAGGCATCTTTCACCGAGCAAATGACGCTCATATTTTGACTGAGATAACGAGCCGACCCGGTACGGGATTTGTTGACGGGCTTAGATTTCTCCAGGTTGAAACGGTTGGTGGAATAAAAGGGGTTCTGGACGGGCGTGTGTACGACGTCTTTCCGCCAACACGCTACAGATGGTCAGCCGAAACTACCTACAGCCTTTTGGGGATCGATATCGTTGACGTGTTCGAGGGGGGAGATTTACGAATTGAAAAGACCAACTCTGAGAAAGGATGGCGTCTCTCTCACCGGGTATACGGTGTCTTCCCCGATTCCTTTAAAGGCAGAGCCTTGAGTTGGTTCATGTCAGCCTTTATGGGCATCGAGTCAGACGCTGCGCAACACACCCGGGTTGAGTTGGAGTACGTCAAAAGGGAGCTTGAGAAACGATGAGACAGGGCGACAAGAGCGTACTTGTCCTTGGTGGCTACGGAGCTGCCGGGACCGCTACTGCGACTTTCTTGGGGCAACGGATCGACGGCAATATTGTCTTGGCAGGGCGTTCACTGGAAAAAGGGCGTAAACGAGCGGAACAGTTAGATCGCGAAGCCGGTGTCACAGGTCGTTTCAACGCCAGATCAATTGATGTGGCTGACGCTGCACAGGCCAGGCAATGCTCGCATGAGCAAGATGTCGTTATTGTGGCATGTGACCTTTCCGTGTCTGCTCTTGAGAATCTGGTTCACGGTTGTATCGCGAATCGAGCCGACTACATCGATATCACTCCAAATCCGCGCAAGCTTGAGGTATTCCAAGGCATGCGGACACTCATCGAGACCAGCGACAGCCGATTTGTACTGGATGCAGGTGCTGATCCGGGGCTGCCCGGGTGGCTGGCTCGATGGCTTTGTCAGGCCTCTCCGGGGACAGTGAAGGATATTCAGATGTATGGGCGTTATCGATCCACCGACATAGGCTGGGGCGGTGTTGCCGACATCCTGAGTGCCGCTGATCGCCAGGGGTGGAAGTATAATGGCGGATGGACACAGTCCCGTTTTTGGGACGTCCGTTATAGAAGGTTCGAAGGCGGGTTGGGAAGCAGCATCTGTGTTCCGGTTTTTCTGGATGAACTTCATGGCTTACCGCAGGAGCTATCACTGGAATGCTTCAGCTTCTATCACGCCGGTCTCAACCCGGTTACCGATGTGCTGATGACATTTGAGAGAACGGGAATGCTTGGCTGCTTTTCCTTCAAGTCACGCCAGCGCGCATTTTATTCAGCTCTTAAACGCTTCACTAACAAGCCATTCGGCCTTGAATTGACTGCCGAGAGCCGAGGTGACCGCGCATCGCGCCGAGTATCAATTGGCCATCATGATCTTTATCGCGCAACCGCAATCCCTGCCGCGATTCATTGTGAGTCGCTTTTGGAAGGTTCCGGGGATGAATCTGGGGTCAGATGGGAATCGCTTTCATGCTCACAACGCGATGTACGAAAACGGCTGCTTATATTCAAGTTCAATTCAGTGTCAAAGGATATAATAGAAGGTTTTAATTTTATATTGTTGAAAATAAAAGAAAAAATATTTCAATGTAATAATTTTGCAACAGATACAAAGCACCATCTTCTCAGCATTTGAAAGACTTCAAGTGTCATTTTGAATCTATCTAATCTGAAGAGGTGTCCATGAAAAAGTGTCTATCGATGTTCGTGTTTGGTGGATTTGTCGTTACTTCAATAAATGCACTCGCGGCGGACGGTCCTATCCTGTACGGCAAAGCCAATGTTTCGTATGAAAACCAGGACGACGGTAATAGCGATACTTGGAAGCTTCAGAGCAATGCTTCCCGTCTTGGTGTAAAAGGGGCGTTCGATACCGACCTCGCAGGCCTGGAGGCGATATACAAGGCGGAATTTGAAATATCGATTGATGATGGAGATAAAGATGGCCAAACCTTCTCGCAGCGTAATATATACGGCGGCTTCAAACAGGCGAACCTCGGTGCACTGATTGCGGGAAAATTTGACACACCTTTAAAGTCAGCGCAGGGCAAGGTTGACCAGTTCAACGACCTACAGGCGGATATAAAAAATATCATGGCTGGTGAAAATCGGACCAGCAACATTGTTCAATACAGTTCCCCACGTCTGTTCGATGCTGTGGGCGTCAGTGTTGCCGTCATCCCGGGTGAAGAGCAGTCAGCTGGTGCAGAGAACGACGGACCTGCGGATGCAGTTTCCAGCTCTTTTACGTTTGAGAATGATCGTTTCTACGGAAGTATTGCCTACGATTCTGATATCGACGATTCACTGGAAGCCGATTCAAGTGGCGATAGTCGTCTCAATATCCTGCGAACCGTAGGGAAGGTCCGATTAAGCAACTTCGAGATCGGCGCAGTTTACCAGTTGGCAGAAGAAAGCGATGGCCCTGGAGAAGATACGTCTTATCTGGTTGGCGGTGCCGTTAACCTTGAGCGTTGGAAGATCAAGGCTCAGTACGGACTGACAGAAGCCGAGACAACAAACGAGGAGCTAACCCTGTTGGCCTTGGGGTTCGATTATAAACTGGCAAGCAAGAGTAAGGTTTATGCTTACGTGTCTCAGGTGGAGGCGGACCTGGCTGACTCTGAGGACTCCACATTTGGTATGGGCTTCGAGCATAAGTTTTCCATGTAGGGTCGAGCGTGATCGCTGAATATGGCGAGACCGACGTATCTAAAATATTTTCCGGATTTCAAGTTCATTTAAGGTTCGTGTGAGAGCCTACTTGCGAGTTAACTAAGGTTATTTAATGGCGGGAATGCTTCATTCCCGCCTTTTTTTTGGTCTTTCGTCCGGTGTTCTAGCTGGTTTTAAGATTTACGCCACTATCCGTACGAATCGAACATCACAAACAATCAAGAAAGAAACTGGAGGAGACTACGTTGAAACGCAACATTCTGGCCACTGCGATTGCGGGGATGACAACACTGTCGGGAAGTTGGGCCGCGACGGCAGCGGAGATTGAATTCCACGGTGATATGGATAACCGCTTTCAGGCTTACACCAATCAAAGAGACTGGTTTTCTGGTGGTAACTCAGGTGGCGGTACGCTGAAAGATGACGAGCCGACCGAGAGCTTCGGCGAGGTCAAATATCGCTTCTGGGCGAAGGCAACTTCCGACGACAAAAACGTTACCGGTGTATTCGCGACGGAGATTGGAGGCATCCGCTACGGTGAGGGTTCGGGTGGCGACTATTCCGGTGATGGTGTGAACATCGAAACACGGTGGGCTTATGTGGATTTTTTGGTGCCCAACACGCTAGACCAGCGCGTATCGCTGGGCTTGCAGCCGGTGTCAGTGAACCGACATGTCTGGACTGAAACCGCCACAGCCGCTGTTTGGAAAGGCTCACTGGGCTCTGGATTTGACTATCAGTTGTTATGGGGGCGAGGTGACTCTTCCAATGAGAGCGGCGTCGACTCAGAACAGGACGAAGGCTGGGATGGCGCGGACAACTTTGCGATCAACCTGAACAAGCGTTACTCACCGAACCTGAGCGCGGGCCTCTTCTATCTCTATCAGATGAATGATCAAATTGCTGAGGGAATAGGTACGGTAAATAGCAGGGAGTATGAACTGAAGAGTATCGCTGATAACTCCAAATATTCCGTTTCCAGCTTTGGGGTGGAGATGGATTACGGTCAAGAGACGTCGCTAGGCCGCATGTTCGTGAAGGGTACGGTGATTGGCCAAAGCGGAACAATAGAAGGTGTAAATTTCGTCCCATTGAATGGTGCTACGAATCCCAATACGAACTATGACCTTTCGACCTTTCTGGGACGCGGCGAGCTCGGGCTGCAATTTGGACCAAACCAACTGACGTACACCGTGCTCTACGCATCGGGCGATGGCAATGAGCAAGACGGGGACTTCGACGCCTTCATCGCCACGGATGTCGACTTCAGCGACAGTATGATTTTTCAGGAAAACATGACGAGCGATGACTACTTCGCCGAAACACCCTATATCCTCGACAAAGGGTATTTCATGAACAAGCTACAGCTCGATCATAAAGTAGCGGCCAATATTACGGTCAGCGGAATGATTGTCTACAACCGCTTGGCTGAGGACATTGCACTTGCCGATGGATCGTCCTCAAAAGATCTCGGACTGGAATTTGGCTCCAAGGTCTCGTACTTCCCATACCCTTCGCTTGAGCTGTCGGCAGAAGCTGCATACCTGGCATCAGGCGATGCTATGGATGCGCTGGAAGAAACTGCCTTGCAGGACGGCAAAAGCGATCAGGACATTGTTCATGTTGCCGGTCGGGTAAGGTACAAGTTCTAACAAGAACGGGGTGGTGGGAGCGCCACCCCGCTTTTGTTATACAAAATGAATCCGCATTAAGTGACTTTTTCCTATGATGACTCGTTCTGCAGTATTTGTGTTCCTGATGCTACTACTAGCTGGTGCGGTACAGGCGGTTGAGCGTGAGCATCCAGCAAAGGCAAAGGTCACTCAGGTAGATCGTGATCAAAAAGTGCTTTCCCTCACAGTCGACGATGCCACTGTTGAGGTAGGTGATTTATTTGTTGTGTTGTGGGAGCCTGATCATGCAGGCATCCTGGAGCAAAACCTTGCAGTCATCGGTATCGAGAGTATCGGAAAGGATCAGGCGGTAGGGAAATTGCTGTTTGGAACGATGCCCTCCGTTGGCGCTGTATCGAAACGCTTTTACGGTATCCCGGCGGTGTTTACTGATAGAGCCGGCGACCCCAGGGCGGTAACGCCGGCGTTGAAAGCCCGATTTCCTGATCTTTTGTGGCGGGACGAGCCAGAGGCGTCAAACGATGTGCCATTGGTGCGTTTTCAGGTTACCGGGAGAGGTCAAGCCGTTGCGACTTACAATAACACCTGGTTGGTCGGCATCGTACAGACCAATGCTGAAGAAGGTCGGGTAGGTCCGGTTGAGGAGGAGGCTTTAGCGTCTCCATTTGCCAGACTGCCCATCAACGCAAAGTCGTTGTCCGCGTTTCGTTCTGGCAGCGATTACTATTTTGCGGCGGAGCATGGAAACAAACTCAGCTTTTTCCATGTTAATTCCAGTGGGGCTGTTCAGAGCCTGGCGTCCATTGAGGTGCCCCGTCGGGAGAAAGTCATCCGAATGGACTGGTACGTTTCAGAGAACTCATACTACCTCATTTTAAATCAGTGGAATGGCCGTCGCGTTTCAAGTTCTTTGATCCAGTTGGCCGAGGGGGAGGCCGAAGCCATCGGTTTCATTCCCTTAATTTTGGGGTTGCAGGATTTGGATGCTGACGGACGCCGGGAAACTATTCTCGGGCAGTCTTTCTACTCAGAGCAGGGGTTTGGTTCAGAGATTTATGAGATATTAATCTCACCGAACGGGCCTGACCTCTATAAGGCCGATCATGAAAAGTTAAGTCGATACACGTCAGTGTTTCGGGTAATCGGTGCTGTTGTTCAGAGCAAACCGGGACCTTTGAATATGGTGACCGTCTCCCAAGGGAAGGTTTCATTTTTCCCTGCTGGCACTGAGGGCCCACAGCTGGACTATGAAATTGGAAACCGGGTGGCAGGCACGAGTATGACTTACGACGTGTCGCCTGAGCTGGTGTTTAGTCCGAGGCAAACACTATTTTTGCCGAACCTGCTCGTACGCTCCGGTGAGGACCCAGTTAATATCGGGATTCCACAGAAATCCAGTGCAGCCGAAGATATGATAGGTGTTTATGATACGCGAGTTGATTGGTTGACGCTGAGATCCGGGAAATCTCCCCAAACGCAGTCAACAAGTCTTCTAACGTCGGCTCCGGTGTCGCCCGTATCAGGTAATACAGGGTTGTTCTTTATGTCGCCTGATGAGAACTCAGTTCAAAGCAACAGTTTTGATGTTGAGACGTTGGTGTATCGGGCTGCTATGCCTGCTGGTCGCTGACTAAAGCTGGATAAGTTGCCCTTGTAGTCGTCAAATGCTTCTGGGAAGCTCGATTAGAACCCGCAGACCACCTTTGGGTGATATAGAAAAATGCATGGCGCCACCGTAGTCATTGGTGATTTCCTCAACGATTGATAGGCCAAGGCCATAGCCAGGAGTTTTTTCGTCCAGTCTTTTCTGGCGCCTGGTAAGATCGGCAAGCTGGTGTGACGCTACTCCGGGGCCGTCATCTTCAACAAGAATGGTCAAAGTGTCATCGTGAAGTTTCAAGTGTAGATGAACTTCCTGAGAGCACCATTTGCTTGCGTTATCAAGGACATTACCCAAGATCTCATTAAAATCACGCTCATCAATTGGCCAGACAAGCTCTCTGGGTAATGTTTCTTGAAGATGGATCTGTTTGTAAGGATAGATTCGACTGACTACGTCCACCAGTGCCAGAGTTCTCTCAATGATCGGTGTCGCCTTTCCAATGTACTGACCGGACATTTCGGTTTTTCTCATTTGAGTGTCGATCAGCTCGTGCATTTCAGACAGTTGAGACTTAATTTGACTCGCGATTGTGGTGGGAATGGCTTCGTCATTGATCATGGAGTTTATGACGGCAAGGGGGGTTTTTAAGCTATGAGAAATATCTGCGGCTAGGTGGCGTGAACGGGAAAGTTTTTTGTCGTACGACTCTAATAGACGATTAAGATGTTTGACAAGTTCAGTGAATTCTTCAGGTACGTTCTCATCCAGTCTATTACGCTCACCATTTTTAAGCGACGTTAATTGGGAGCTCATCATTTTTAAAGGTTTTAGTGCGATAGTTACCCCAATAAATATGATCATTGATATCGTAACGAGAATTGTAAATGATATGATCCATATAAGACCGTGGATTTTGTCAAGAGTGTTTGGGGAGTAGGAGCTTTTTTCAATTATAGTAACGCTTAGCTTATCTTGTCTGTTATTAAATATTTTGTAGTATCCAAGGATTGATCGATCATTATACGATATGTGAAAAATTCCAGGATTTCTGAACGATTCTACCACCTGTAATTTCGGTTCAATGTTCTCGCTTGTAAAACTCCGACCTTGACTGTCTTCGATGTGAACAGAATATTGGGACAATGAAAAATCTCTGAGAGAAGATTTTGTAATTTCTTCTTTATCATTTGTTAGTGTCTTTGAGAGCCGGTTAGCTGCAGCCTCTAGCTGCTGCCTGTGAAGCTCGTCATGGATATAGTCGATTAAAAGGGTGTGTGAGAAGAATATTACCCCGGTACACGCGAAACCCGTTAGTGTCAGGAAAGTAAGCAGTTTCCGTTTTATTGAAGGGCGTTGTTTTTTTCTGGGCATGTGGTCTGCCAAGCAGGTAATTGGAAGTTGCTATCGACTAAATCTAGGCCTAAAAAAGCCGCACTACAAAAGTAGTGCGGCAAGACGGAATGGTGGAGACCATTCACGATGCAACTGGTTTTAAAACGATCTTTGTCGACAAGTTTCTATTGTTCAATCAAAAATTCTATTAATGCGACATTATTTCTAATGAATAAACTGATCTTTTGAAAATTGGTCCAATTGAGATAGATTGATATCTCCCGATTTGATCATCTCGTGATAGATATCGTCCTTAGTCGATAACATCAATTTTCGGCGTGCCTCCATGCCCACTTCAGATAACGCCGCCTGTGTCATTACCTTATGTTGTCTCTTCATATCCTGAATGCTGCTTTTGGAGAGCATGCCTTGTGCTAACTTATCGTCCTTGGCCTCAGTGGCATGGAGGTTTCCTGCCGCCAAGGCTAATGCTAACGATGTGAGCCAGAGATAGTTCCTCATAGAGTCACCTTTAAGTTGAATGATGTGCACCCTGATGGAACCAAATGAACTTTAACTCAGCTTGAAAAAATAAAATTAAATCATGAAAAGAGGACACGGGTGTAAGAACGGTTGCGATGGGGTCGTTAATACAAAGGTATTAAGGGGGTATTTTTTTCAATTTCGTTTCAAGTTCATCTGCTATCAATGGCGATGCGTTGTTCTGGCCGAAAGTGCCGGCATAACCAGCAACTTACCGGTGGTGGTCTGTAACCGAAGCGCCTTCGCGTTTGGTTTATGAGGTGTCGATCGCCGGTAGGGGATCTTATAACGAAAGCTCACGGAGACTGATTTATAATGCAAACTAAAAAACTCAGGTTAGCGATAAGAGCAACACTTGCGATATCAACCATGGGCCTGGTGGTCCCATCTGCTTTGGCGCAATCAACTGCGGAACTTCAAAAGCAGATCAATGACTTGCGCAGTCAGGTGGATCAGATGGCGGGGACCAATGATTCCAAGGGGTGGTTGCTGCCCGGCACTAACACTTCGGTTACGATTGGTGGTTACGTAAAATTGGATATGATTTACGACACAGACCAGGATATCGGTGACTTGCACGACCCGAGTGTTCTCGATACATCCGTAGAGGATGGTGATAGCTCTTTGAGAGCGCATGCCCGTCAATCACGAGTGCGTCTCGGAACCAGTACCCCGACCGATATTGGAGAAGCCAAGACGGTTGTTGAGGCAGACTTCTACGGCGGTGGTGGCAACGAACTGTTCTCCAATTCACGGGGGCTTCGTATTCGTCACGCCTATGGCGAGCTCAACGGCTGGCTTGCGGGTCAGACGTGGAGTAACTTTATGCACTTTACGGCTTACCCGACCACACTGGACTTTAATGGGCCGGTAGGTGTGAGCTTTATTCGTCAGGCACAGATTCGTTACACGATGGGAATAGGTGACGGACAGTTCTCGGTGTCAGCTGAAAACCCTGAAACCAGTGGGTTTGAAGGTTCACGTGATACCGTTCCTGACCTTACCGCCCGTTACAAGTGGGCAGGGTCTGGTGGTGGATTTGAGGTTGCTGGCCTGGCCCGTTCTCTCAAGACCGACGACGTCAGTGCTACAGGTGACGACGCTGCGTTTGGATATGGCGTCATGGCGGCTGGTCGACTCAACGTCACTTCAGAAACCTCGCTCATGGCCGGAGTTGTTTTGGGTGATGGTGTAGGTCGTTATCTTTACAGCTCGTACAGTAACAACGACAGCACTGCGAGTCGGACTGGCATCGGTGAGGCATATATAACTTCCGATGGTGATCTCGAAACTATCGAGGCTTACGGCTTCAACGTGGCGGCGAGCCATAAGTGGACGCCAAAATTCACCACGAGTGTGGCCTATGGGTTTTTAGAGGGTGATCAGGACGAGACTCTCTTTCCAAACTCTTTCCAAACCCTAGAGAGCGCTTACTTCAGCAACTTCTACCAAGTAGCTGATCCGGTGACTGTAGGGGTTGAGCTGTCGTACGCCAACAAAGAACTTGCAAACGGTGAGTCAGCTGACAACACCCGTCTTCAGTTGGCTGCGCAGTTTAGCTTTTAATTCATTATTACATTGCTTCACATAGTTGGACCCCACGACGGGCCTCAGTAGGCCCGTCGTACGTTATTGTTCACTTACACGCGATGCCGTCAGGGGCTCTTTCACCTCTCCTCCTTTTACGACGTTATCCCTGCCATTGTCTCGTCGATTCGACCTGCCCTCGGCATTTAATCCAAAAGTTCGCTAGTAATGTCCGTTCAGTCGCAATGTAGCTCTTATGGAGCGGCATTCAGACTGATTTAAAGGTTTGTCTGTAAGGTCGTCTTGGAATTTACGGCGAAAACGCTGATTCATGTATCTCAGTCAAATAGCCAGGATGATATTGAATGAACAAACGACTGTTGTTGTGGGTGCTGATAGTACCCGGAGTCTTGAACGTCATGCCTTCGGCGGCAGCCACCACCGGGGAGAGCGTTTCACTCAAGGAGTACCAGCAAGCCAAGGCCAGCCAGGCTGTCTCCTTGAATGAGGCAATGGTAATGGCATTTGAGAATAGCCCGGTGTTGGCTTTGAGGCGGGCTGCGGTGTCCATGCAGGAAGCTGACCTCGATCATGCCAGCCGCTGGGCGCCCAGCAACCCTGAGCTTGAGCTGAGTGGCCGTGACAATCCAGATCAGGCGGATCAGGCACTGAATTACGAGGTTCGGGTCACTCAGGAAGTCTGGATGGGCAATCGGGGCGATCTCGGTCAGTCGCGTGCTCAGAGCACTCTCACTTCTCAACAGCAGGAACTTGAATACCTGAAGGTGGCGACCAAGGCCCGAGTGCGGTCGGCCTACTTCAAGATTCTGCTTGCACAGAAAGAGCTGGAAACGGCAAGCCGCACCGTTGAGCTAATGCGGCGAACCAAAGAGCTGGTTGAGGTGTCCGTTGAGCGGGGCAAACAGACCCGAATTGACCTCAATACCGCTGTCATTGGCTTGGCAAGAGCTAAGAACCAGAAGGCCGAAGCGGAGCAAAAGCTTAGGCAATCAAAAATTGACCTGACGGAAGTTCTTGGGGTGTCCCCCTCTGATGCGGTAGAGGTCTTGGGAGAGCTCAATGTAGCTCGTGCCAACTTGCCACCAACTAATCGCCTGGTCGCGATGGCTCAGCGCCAGAGAGGGGATCTGAAGGCGGCAGCAGCCAGAATTGCTGCGAATGAGTCCGGCCTGAAACTGGCCAAGAGTCTAACGATTCCGAACCTGAAAGTGTTCGGGTTCTACGAGCGGGAGGAAAGATCCAACCTTTTTGGTGCGGGTGTGTCGATGCCTCTGACCGTGTTTCATGACTATTCCGGTGAAAAAAGGAAGGCCTCGGCTCAGTTGAAAATCTCCGAGCTTGAGGCCGAAGCGCTGCGTTTGGCGACTGAACGCCAGGTCGTGTCTGCTGTAGCTCAGTACGAATCCGCCGTACGCAGACTGCGCCAGATGAACGAGTCGATTCTCGAACGTTCGGAGGAAACGCTGCAACTGATGCAGAAAGCTCTTCAAGCGGGAAAAGTCGATGCCTCCGATGTCCTAGCTGCCCAGGACAATCTTTTGTCGGTGAGGAAGGAATATGTCCAAGTGCAACACGACTATATCGATGCCGTCCGGGCGTTGGAAGTGAGCACCGGTGGTGCCCTTTCAATGTCATCCGGTTCCTGATGGCAAGAAAATTAATGGTTGAACGTTCTCTTATATCGAAGGTGTTTAGATGATTCGAAATATGCAGATAATGTTTGTCGCGATCAGTTTTCTGGTCTATCAGCCACTGGCGCACGGCGCCGAGGAAGCCGAAGGAGGGCAGCACCAAAAGGGTGAGGCTGGGCACTCGGCTGAAGGCAGTGAGGCCCGCGAAGTTCATCTCACCCCAGAGCAGAGGGAGTTGCTTTCCGTGCAGACTGTAACGGTGCCCCGAGGCCGAGCTGACAATATCGTGACTGCGCCAGCTGAAGTTCATTACGTTCCGGATCGCGTCGCTGAGGTAGGGCCGCTCCTGCAGGGAAAGCTTACGAGACTGGCTGTTGATCTTGGGGACCAGGTTGAAAAAGGCCAGTTGTTGGCCGCGCTGAACAGCGTTGAGTTGGCTCGCATTCGTTCTCGCCTAAACTCGTTGAAAGCTCGGAAAGAAGCCGCGACTGCGGAGTATCAGCGAGAAAAGCAATTGCGGAGTGAAAGCTTCACCAGCGAAGAAGAGTTCCTGGACGCCAAGGCTGCTTATCTTGAAATTACAGCGGAGTACGATTCAATTCGTGAGCAACTGGCGGTTTTTGGCAGTGATTCGTCAGGCGCTGATAGCAGTCTCGCACAGTACGCGCTCCGTTCTCCTATTCAGGGGCGTATTGAGCGCATGGATGCCAGGTTGGGCCAAACCTTAAGCTCTTCAGATACGCCCTTTACCGTGGCTGATACCTCTGTGGTGTGGGTGATGTTGCAAGTTGCCGAAACTGACATTGGCAGGGTATCCGTCGGAGATGAAGTTCAGGTCTTCTCAAAGTCGGTTGAAGACCGCTTTCACACCGGAGAAGTGTCTTGGATCTCAAATGAGCTTGATGAGGAAACCCGCACCATTCCGGTTCGCGTTGTACTCGAATCCCCCAACGGCGACCTTCGTCCAAATACCTACGCCACGGCCAGAATCATGACTGAATCGGCGGCATCACTGCCCCTGGTTCCACACGATGCCGTGCAAACCATCGATGACGAGTCCGTTGTATTTGTTCCGGGTAATGAAAGGGGAGCCTACAAGGCGGTTCCAGTCACTCTTGGCAAGGAGGCTAACGACTGGATAGAGATTAAGTCCGGCATCAGCGCAAACACGGAAGTGGTTTCAGTGGGCGCTTTTGATCTGATGTCGGCCATTACCGCCAGTGGCCGCAGCGCCGCTCACGGACACTAATACTCGGGGGGAGCATGATCAACGCAATTGTGAATTATGCGCTGAACAATCGTTTGATGACGCTTGTTTTTGCTATCGCCGTGATCGTTGCCGGCATATTTTCATTTCAAAAACTGCCGGTGGATGCGTTTCCGGACGCGACACCGACCATGGTTCAGGTGTTCACTACCAGTCCTGGTTTGTCGCCAGTTGATATCGAAACGCTGATTTCCTATCCCGTTGAGATCAGCATGTATGGAATTCCCAAGTTAGAAAAAGTGCAGAGCACGTCGATTTTCGGACTTTCGCGGGTGACCATCTATTTCGAAGATGGCACCGATATCTACTTCGCCAGGCGGCTAGTTAACGAACGGCTATCCGAGGCCAAGCGCCAGATTCCCGAAGGGATGGGGGAACCCGAACTCGGGCCCATCGCAAGCGGTCTTGGGCGCATCCTGATGTATTCCTTGGAAACTGAGGATAAAGAGCAGTACAGCCTGCAGGAAATCCGCACGATCCAAGACTGGATTGTCAAGCCACAGCTCAGAACCGTGCCGGGTGTAACCGGTGTCCTGTCCATCGGCGGCGAGGTAAAACAATACCAGGTCAATATCGATGCGCAGGAGCTTCAGGCAAGGAACTTGACGGTGTCTGATATTCGCGGCGCTCTCACCCAGAATAATCGTAACGTCGGCGCCTCTTTCATTACGCGAGGCGGTGAAGAGTACATTGTTCGCGGTTACGGTTGGGTCGACTCAGGTTACGAAGGCATCGAAGACATCCAGAACATCATTGTGTCCAAGAGTGAGGGTGAGTCCCCTATTTACGTCAAGGATGTGGCGGAGGTTGGGCTTGGGCCAGCGATTCGCCGTGGGGCAGAGGTGTCCTCGGGTGAGGAATCCGTGGGCGGTTACGTGATGAAATTGATTGGCACCAACACCAGTCAGGTGCTTGAGGACGTCAATGCGAAAATCGACGATCTGAACAAGTCCCTCCCAGAGGGGTTGAAGATTGAAGCGTATTACTCTCAGGCAGACTTGGTGGGCAAGGCTATAGGCACTGTCGAGAAAGCACTGCTTGAAGGTTCGGTTCTGGTACTGGTTTTTCTCTATCTGTTCCTCGGAAATGTTCGTTCCACACTGATCGTGGTGGCGACATTGCCGTTGTCTGTACTCTTTGCGTTCATTGCCATGCGCATGTCGGGCCTGTCGGCCAACCTGATGAGTCTGGGGGGGCTGGCTATCGGCATCGGCATGATGGTGGACGGCGCTGTCGTGATGATAGAGAACATCTTCCGACACCTTGAGGAGCGATCCGATGAAAAGGTCAGCGTTTTGAGGCTTGTAGGTGAGTCCGCTCGGGAAGTGGCTCGTCCGATCGTGTTTGCGATTGGCATCATTATCATTGTTTTTTTGCCGCTGTTTACCCTGCAGGGCGTTGAGGGCAAGCTGTTTTCGCCCATGGCCTACACCATCAGCTTCGCGTTGATTGGTGCGCTGCTACTCGCGTTGACATTGGTGCCGGTTCTGGCCTCGCTCTCATTCAAAATGGGTGGGCAACATAAGGAGCCGAAGCTGGTTCTGTTCCTGAACCGGTTATACAAGCCGGTGGTGAATACTGTCGTCAAAGTCCCTAAGATTGTGATGGGCGTGGCCGTCGTTGCTTTTGCAGGCAGTCTTCTGCTCTTTCCCTATCTCGGAAGCGAATTCGTTCCCACGCTCAGGGAAGGCACGTTCCAGATTCGCTCGACACTGCCACCTGGAGCCAGTCTTGAATCCGCCATCAAATATGGCAAACGGATTCAGTCCGTTGTAGATGAATTTCCAGAGGTCACCGGCACCTATGCCAGGATCGGTCGTGCCGAAGTGGGTGGTGATCCTGAACCTGTGAACGTTGTCGCGACGCTTGTCAATCTGAAGCCCCTGGATCAGTGGCGAGAGGACGTGAGCTATGAGGATCTCCAAAGCAGGATTGCAGAGGCTTTGGATGAACGGGTCCCGGGGCTTGCCAACAATCTGTCCCAACCGATTCAGCTCAGAACCGACGAACTCCTGTCAGGCGTTCAGGCGCAACTGGTTGCCAGCATTTTCGGCGATGACCTAGACGAGTTGGGCCGGATCGGCAGGGAGGTAGCGGCCCTGGCGAATGATGTGCCGGGTGCAACGGATGTGCGCGCGCAGCAGAGTGCGGGTAAAAAACAGATCGTTATTCGCCCCGACCGTGAAGTGCTGGCGCAGTTCGGCATCAGCATCGATAACCTGATGAGTACGGTTGAAACCGGTATTGGCGGTAAAAGCGCCGGGCTGGTTTTCGACGGTGTCCGGCGATTTGAGATTTTCGCCCGGCTGCAAGAGTCCTATCGCGGGTCCATCGATGAAATCAGGAAGCTTCCCCTTAGGGGCAACAGCGGCGAGCTGATACCGCTTTCACGGGTGGCAGATGTTGAGATGTACGCGGGACCCAAGAAAATTTCACGCTCCAATGCCAGTCGGCGACAGTACGTGCAGATGAACGTACGTGGTCGCGATATGGGCAGTGTTGTTCAGGATTTGCGCAATCGGATTGAAAAGCAAGTGGACATGCCGCCGGGGTATTTCGTGGAGTTCGGTGGTCAGTTTGAGAACCAGGAAAGGGCCATGGCGCGGCTGGCGATTGTTGTGCCGATTACCCTGGCGCTTATTTTCCTGCTTCTTTTCTCCGCATTCAGCAGTCTGCGCTATGCGGCGCTGATCTTCATGAATGTGCCCTTTGCGGTTACTGGTGGCATTGTCGCGCTTTTTGTGACGGGGCTTTACCTCTCCGTGCCTGCAGCGGTGGGGTTCATCGCTGTGTTTGGCGTAGCCGTACTGAACGGTGTGGTGATGGTGAGCTACATCAATCAGTTGCGGGACGAAGGCTACGAAGTCATTGAAGCAGTCAAGCTGGGTGCTCAACGCCGTTTGCGGCCGGTTCTGATGACAGCCTCGGTGGCTATTCTGGGGCTGATTCCCTTGTTGCTGGCCGACGGTATTGGTTCCAATGTCCAACGGCCGCTGGCGACGGTTGTGGTTGGCGGTCTGATCACCTCAACGCTGCTGACGCTGGTGGTGTTGCCCAGTGTGTACCAGTGGTTTGCATCCGAACGTCGTGACGTTGAAGTCTGATAGGCAGGAGAAGGTTTATGTACGAAATAAAGGCTTATGTCAGAGAGGTGATGGCGGAGCATGTGGTTGATGCTCTAGCAAAAGTCCAAGGAGTGGCAAGCATTGCCGTCGTGTCTCTCAACGAATTTGGCCATCTGGTCGGTGATGAGTCGCCTCTGGAGAAAGTGAAGATGGTCAAGCTGGAAGTAGATGTAGCGACCGAAACTGTTGCCGATGAAGTTGTGGACATCATTGTGCGAACGAGCAGGACCCGGGATGGACACCCGGGGGACGGCAAGGTACTGGTATCCCGCCTGGTTCGGGCTGTTCGCATCGAGGATGGTGCGGCCAACGAAAGCGCACTTCAACCCACTTCAAGCTAGTTCTATTTAAGCTGGATGGTGGCATCGCGGCTGTGCTGGTCGCGCGAGCCGCCATCACAGCTCCATTCCCGGCTGAAAGATTTCAGACCTCGCCTAGGCCGCCCGCAACGAGTCGAAAAGCTCAAATTGCTTGTTTGATCTTGCGCGAAGAGAAGACAATGGTGGCGTAGGCATAAATCAGTAACTTTAGCATCGTCCGTGGATTGAGCGGCGAGTTGCGCCGGCCGACCACTTCATGTTCGTGTTGCGGCGGAAGCGGCGCTTTGAGAATGGGTCAGTCTCTAAAAAGTCGAGGCTCCAACTACAACAAACCCCCGCCGTAATGACGAGGGTTTATCAGCAATCTGAGCCCCAGCCTCGGGCTCTTTGCTGTCGTGACGTAAACGCGAAGCCACCCGGAAATCAGGCGCCATCCGGTTGTTCGTCAGAAGTTGACGCTTATCCCCAATGAAGCGGTGCGTGGTAGGTTTGCCATGGCGCCATCGGGCAAACGTGAGACAATTTGCTGCTCATCGAACACATTGTCCACTTTCAGGAAGACATCCGCACTGGCGGTCAGTGCGTAGCGGCTGATGAAATCAACCAGGAACAGGGACTCGGTCTCGTCCAGTTTCGTGGCGGTGTTGTTGCAACCTGCGCTGACGCACATTTCATCGACGTAGGTGGCCACAAGGTAGTTGTCCCAGCCACTTGGGTGTTCCATGCCTGTCCGGAAGCTCATCTGGTTTTCAGGTACGTCTTTGAGCTGCTCACCTTTTGTCAGGCCCGAGGCAGCATTGTCCTTGCTGATTTCCGCTTGGGTAAAGGTGTAGGTAAGGCTAACCGGAAGGTAGAACTCGCCCGCCCGCGTGCCGGTCTGGAGCTGGAACTCAACACCGGAAATTTCAGCCTCGCCGGTTACAAAACTGCCAGAGGTGGCGCCATTGCTGCACGGCGATCCCACGGAACAGTTTTCGGCCTTGTTGGAGAAGTCGCTGTAGAAGCCGATCATTTCCGCGAAGAACGCATTGCCAAAGTACCGGAGGCCGGCCTCCCAGTTCTTGCTGGTTTCCGGCTCTTCGTTTGCCTTGGCACCACCCCCGAGAGGTGAGAAACCCCGGTGTACGCCACCCAGAACCTGCCAGCTTTGGGATAGGTCATAGGTAAAGGAAGTGCCGGGCAGGAGTTCAGCACTCTCATTGGCGCGGGTGCTGTCGATGGTTGTGCGGCCGGGATCCGCGTATTGGGTGCGACCGGTTTTCACATCCTCGTAGCGCAGGGCGAGGTTAACGCTGAGCTTGTCCGTCGCCTGCCAGGTGTCGAGCGCCCAGAAGCTCAGGGCCTCGCCGGTCTCAAAGCGATTATTGCTGCCCGTGGGGGCGACAGTGTTCTGGAACACCAGAGAGCCGTTGACCTGGTCATAAACATCGACTGGCTGGAAACGATCCATTTCATCTTCGTGGTAGCGGGCGCCGAAATCAAACTGGTGGCTGCCCATGTCGACATCAAAGTTTACCTGCACGCCCTCGGACAGGTAGTCCCTGGCGTTGTTTTTGTAATCCAGACCGCTGGCATCAACTGTGCCGTCCAGAATACCCTGGGCATTGGCGTCGCCGCCGTTTGCCGAGTCGATGATGCTTCCGCCGCCGCTGAGCTTGAACCAGTTCCGCTTGAAGTCGTTGCGATAGAGGGTGGCCGTGCTGCTTACGGTGTTACTCCAATCGAACTGATGGGTCAGGCTGATACCGGAGTGGGTATTGTTCATCTGGTCGATGCTGGACAACCCGTAACGCCGGTTCGGATCCTGGCTGAAGTCCGCATCGGTCAGGCCGAGGTAACTGGAGTTGGAGGTTTCCTCGGAGTATTGCAGCTTGGCGGTCACGCTCTGGCGCTCTCCCTGCCAGCGTAGTTTGCCGACATAGTCTTCGATATCAAAGCCGGTATCGCGGTTGCTGCGGTCAATTTCCTTGAAGCCTTTCGCGGAGCGCTGGACGGTCTCAAGCAGGTAGCCCCAGTCGCCGGCCGTGTCACCGTAGGTTACATGAACGTCGGTGGAGCCGCGGTCGTTGGTGACGGACTCAATATAGCCCTGCCGCTGATCGGGAATGGGTGTGGAAATCAGGTTGACGACACCACCGGTGGTTTGCGGGCCATAGCGCAGCAGCGGGGCACCCTTGAGCACTTCCAGCGAGGACATCCGCTTCAGCGTCGGGAAATAATAGGCGGCCGGATTGGAGTAGGGCGCCGGTGCGATAAGAATGCCATCTTCCATCAGGGTGACATTGCTGCTGCGCTCGGCCGTGGCGCCGCGGATGCCGATGTTAGGTCGCAGACCCAGGCCTTCCTCTTCCCGCACATAGACACCCGGAACGGTTTTCAGTACCTGGTTGATGTCGGTCTCAACTTCGGTTTTCATCTGCTGCTCACCAACAACGTAGCCTGACCCTGGCAAGGTCTGGACGGCAGAAGCATCGCCAATGATTTCCATGGGTTCAAGCATCTGGGGCTGGTTATCTCCGGCGGCCCAGTTCAGACCCGGGGCAAGGCTGATTGCCACGGCCAGTGATAGTCGGCAAGGTTTAAACATGTGGTTATTCTCCGTTATCATTTGCTGGTGGTAATGCAGGTGCAAACAATTCGCATTTCTGTCTATAAACTTTACGGCTCTGTAACTATCGAGTCAATAGTCAATGCTCATGGTGCGGGAAGGTGTCACCAGGCTGAAAACGGTTAACAGCCTTTCCCTGATTACTCGGTCTGAGGGTTATGCCGTGAGCCATCCTGGCGCCCCGGTTGACCTGCTGGCCAGTCGGGCGATGAACCGGTTCAAAACATGGCAGGTCAAAAGCTTATGTCGCGCAGGCCCTAGGCGATTTTTCTAAAATAGGCTGCAAATTCAAACTCATTTCAAAGTTCACACTTAAGATTCCGATCACTTCCTACCTCGTCACGGGCTTCTTACCGCCCATAATTTTTGGCTACTAATTGCTTCGGGAGAACGATGATGAAGGCAAGCAAGCACTCGCCTCGGGCGTTGCTGTGTTCAGTACTATTGTCCATTCCTCTGTTAGGTCAAGCGGAGACTGTCAATTGGGCGAATTGGCTCACAGGCCAGATAAGTAAGCACCCGGAGGTACTGGCAGCGACAGAGCAGGCGGCAGCGCGGAAAGAGGACGCTCAGGCAAGCGAACAACCGCTGTATAACCCGGAGTTATCCGTGGGAGCAGACAGAACGGGCAGTGAGAATAACTTTGAGGCAGGGCTGTCACAAACGATCGATTGGTCTGATCAACAGGGCGCATTAAAGGAGAAGGCAAAGCTGATCAGGCTTTCTGCGCAAGCTGGCTTGAGCGAAGCAGTCCTGACACAAACGTCTGAATCATTGTTTGCGCTTGTCGAGTGGCGCACCACTACGCTGTTAGAGGAAATTGCTGAATCCCAACAGCAGCGCCTGGATGCCTTGCTGGACCAGGTTGAACAGCGCCAGCAGGCAGGTGATCTGGGGCGTGCCGACGCAGAGCTTCTGTTTTTAAATCTATCCCGTCAGTTGAGCGAAGTCGCCCAGGCAAAGGCCGCAGTTGATCGAGCAGAAACTCAAGTTAGAGAACGTCTGCCGGACTGGAGGCCTCAGGATGGGGGAATCCCCGAGTATATATGGTCAGCGCTGGAGTCCGAGATTGGTGATGCTGATCTGCTGGCACACCCGTCAATTGCTGCCGCTCGAGCCGAGTGGCAGGTGCTGAAAAGTGAGGCAGAGGTTGCCAGACGCAAAGCCACAGCATCGCCGACAGTAGGGCTGAGCGGAGGGCGTGACGGCGGCGAGAACGTGGTTGGCCTGACATTCTCGATCCCTCTGAACGTCCGTAATAACTACAGCGCTGAAACCCGGGCTGCGAATCGACGGGCTCTGGAGGCGGAAGCGCGGTTTCAGGCGCTCTACCGGAAACGACAATATGACCTGGCAGGCGCTCGCGCTTCCTGGAAGCGATACGACAAGCAACTCCGTCGATGGAAAGAACTATCCCAGGGGCGTGTACAGCGAAGTGCCGATTTGCTTGAGAAGCAGTGGCAGGTCGGCGACCTCTCCACCTCTGAGTATCTCCAGGCGCTGGGCCAGCGCGCGGAGAGTCTGAAAACCGGTATTGAACTGGAAAAGCTGGCGCAGCTGGGCCTGATTGAGCTCTTGAGCCAGTCTGGCGAACTGATCACCCCCTTCCAATAATATTCTGGAAACTGGATATTCATCATGAAAAAAACTCTGATTTCAGTATTTGTTTTGACGCTGTTTATAGCTCCCCCTTCACTGGTGCAGGCCGAGGAAGATGCTCATAACGAGGCGGGCCACGATCATGCCGCCGGTGGCGACGATCATCGAGAAGGCACCGGTGAAGAGGATGAGCATGAGGGCGGACATGCTGAAGAACGTGAGCATGAAGAAGAAGGTCATGGCCACGAAGAGGAGAGCGATGGTGGTCATGAAGAAGCAACCTCCGCAAGCATCAATGCCAAACAAAAAGAGCTTGCCGGCATTGAAGTAGCAACCCTCGAGAGCAAGCGCGTTGACTATGAAATTTACGCTCCCGGTGAGCTGCTGACCAACGGCTATACCAGCTATCACGTGTCCCCCCGAGTTGCCTCGGTGGTGTTGAGACGTCACGTGGAATTGGGTGAGCACGTAACCAAAGGTCAGCCGCTGGTAACCCTGTTCAGTGAGACGGTGGCACAGGCGCAGGCTGATTACAGGAAGGCTTTTCCTGAATGGGAGCGAATCAGCGGGCTGGGTCGTTCCGTGGTGGGTGATCAACGGTTCAATACCGCGAAAGCCAATATTGAAGCGGCGAGGGCGACTCTGCTTGCTTATGGACTAAACGATGATGACATTGGTGCGTTGAAGGCCAGCGGCGTAGGTAGTCTCGGTGAATACACGCTCAGGGCTCGCGTGGACGGCGCAGTGCTGACCGATGAGTTTGAGCAAGGACAAAGAGTTGAGGCAGGCCAACCGCTGGTGACTCTGGCTAATGAAAGCGAACTTTGGGTAGAGGCTCACCTGCCAGCAAACTCCGACATTGTCCTTAAGCAAGGAGCAGAAGCGGAAGTAAGAGTTGCAGGTCGTGTAGCTGTGGCAACGGTATCCCAAGAAGCTCATACCATTGACGCTGTGACCCGCACGCGGATTGTTCGGTTGGAGCTGGACAATCCTGAAGATCGTTTTCATCCCGGAATGTTTGCAGATGTGTATTTCCTTTTTAAAACCAAGGAGCCGGTACTTGCGGTGCCGGAGAGCGCCTTGATGCGAGGGGCCGATGGCGACTGGACGGTCTATGTGGAAGAGGCTGAAGGGGAGTATGAGCCTGTGGAAGTGGAACTGGGCCGCTCAATTGGCGGACTCCGTGAAATTTCCGGCCTGACTGCAGGCCAGCGGATTGTTTCGCGGGGCGCATTTTTTGTGGCCTCTGAAATTGCCAAAGGCGGCTTTGACCCACACAACCACTGATTCCGGGAGCCATTATGTTCAACCGAGTTGTCGACTGGGCGGTTCAGAACCGCCTGTTGGTTCTTATTGCGCTAGCAGTGCTTATCGCCACGGCCGCGTTTCAGATCCCAAAACTGAATCTTGATGCCTTCCCTGACGTTACAAACGTCCAGGTCGCTGTTAACACAGAGGCGCCCGGACTTGCGGCTGAGGAGGTCGAGCAGCTGATCACCTATCCCATTGAAGCGGTGATGTATGCGTTGCCGGATGTTGAGGAGGTTCGATCCATTTCCAAAACCGGGTTGTCCGGTGTCACCGTGGTCTTTAAAGAGGGCACGGATATCTATTTCGCGCGTCAACTGGTGTTCGAGCGGTTGCAGGCCGCGCGGGAGCTGATTCCGGACGGGGTCGGGGTGCCTGAAATGGGCCCGAATACGTCCGGTCTCGGCCAAGTCTACCAGTACTTGTTGATAGCGGACCCGAATTCGGGGTACGACGCAATGGAATTGCGCAGCTTGCACGACTGGCTGGTCAAACTGTTGCTGATACCGGCCGAAGGGGTTACAGAAATCCTGTCGTTTGGCGGAGAAGTTCGCCAGTACCAGGTGAACCTGAATCCGGCTCGAATGTTGTCCTATGACTTATCACAGAATGACGTCATGCATGCCCTGGAAAACAACAACTCCAATGTTGGGGGCTGGTATATGGGCCGCGGACAGGAGCAGTTGGTTATTCGCGGTATGGGATGGCTGGGCAATGGCGAGCAGGGGCTGGAGCAGATCCGTCAGGTACCCGTTAAAACCAGTGACGGCATCACAGTAACCGTGGACGATGTCGCTCAGGTGGGACTTGGCACTGAAATTCGCCAGGGTGCGGTGACCATGACCCGGAAGGACGAAGACGGTCAAGTTGAACAACTGGGTGAAGTGGTTTCTGGCATTGTACTCAAACGAATGGGGGCCAACACAAAAGCCACCATCGACGGCATCGAGGCTCGCATTGAGCGCATAAATCAGGCGCTTCCGAGTGGGGTTCGTTTTGAGCCCTATTACAACCAGGCGGATCTGGTGACCAAGGCAGTAGAGACGGTGACGAATGCGCTTTTGTTGGCTTTTGTGTTTATTGCGATTGTGCTTGCTCTCTTCCTGATGAATCTGCGAGCAACAACGCTCGTGCTGCTTTCAATACCGATTTCCATCGGTATTGCCCTGATGATCATGGCCTGGTTCGGTCTCTCGGCCAACTTGATGTCTCTGGGCGGCATTGCTGTGGCAATTGGCATGCTGGTGGACGGCTCTGTTGTTATGGTCGAGAACATGTTCAAACATCTGACGCATCCCGATGCTGAGCATGACGCCCATCGAGATGAATTGATTGAAAACGACCCCGATCCGTTGGACGCGTCACACGATGATCATGGCATTGCGCTCAGACTCCAGGAAGCCGGCCGGGAAGTGGCGCGCCCCATCTTTTTCGCCACGGCGATTATCTTGGTCGTTTTCATGCCTCTGTTCAGCTTTGAAGGTGTGGAAGCCAAGCTGTTCCAGCCAATGGCGATCAGCATCATGCTGGCCATTGTGTCCGCTGTGATCGTTGCTCTGATCGTCGTGCCTGCGTTGGCTTCGTTTGTGTTTCGCAAGGGTATCCGGGAACGGGAAAGCTTCGTTTTAAAACCTCTTGAGAAGCTTTATCGCCAGGGCCTTGACTGGTCGCTGAAACACACCCGATCTGTTGTCGGTGCTGCCGCTGTTCTTGTGGTGCTGGCGGCCCTGGTCGTGCCGCGACTCGGCACTGAGTTTGTCCCTGAACTGGAAGAAGGGACGATCAACCTCCGGGTGACGCTGGCCCCTTCATCAAGCCTTGATACGGCGATTGAAGTTGCGCCAAAACTGGAAGCCATGTTGATGGAATTTCCAGAAGTGACTTACGCTCTGTCCCGGGCTGGTCGAGCAGAAATAGGGGGCGACCCGGAGCCCGTCAACAACATAGAGATCTATATTGGCTTAAAGCCAACTTCGGAGTGGACCAGCGCCAGTAATCGCTACGAATTGCAGGCCCTGTTTGAGGAGAAGCTCGAACAGCACCCGGGGCTACTGTTTAACTTTTCTCAGCCTATCGCGACTCGGGTTGATGAATTGTTGTCAGGTGTTCGTGCGCAGTTGGCCATCAAACTCTTTGGCCCGGATCTCGACGTACTGGCGGAGAAAGGCCAGCAGATTGAAGCGGCGGTCCGAACAGTTCAGGGAACACGAGACGTCGCCATGGAGCAGATTGCTGGTGAAGCGCAGTTGGTGGTTCAGCCTGACCGTCAGGCACTCTCCCGGTACGGACTCGCCGTGTCTGATGTGATGAGTGTCGTCCGGGATGGACTGGGTGGTGCCGCCGCAGGCCAGATCATCAACGGAAATGAGCGGTACGATATCTATGTGCGTCTGGCCAAACGTTTCCGGGAGGACCGGGATGCCATTGCCGATCTCAGGTTACAAGCGCCGTCCGGGGCCTGGGTGAGACTCGGTGATGTGGCCGATGTGTCTATTGAGTCCGGCCCGCCTCAGGTGCGCCGCGATGACGTGCAGCGCCGTGTGGTCATTCAGTCCAATGTGCAGGGTCGTGACATGGGCAGTGTGGTTGCCGATATTCAAGATACCATCGCGTCAGAAGTGAACCTTCCCCCCGGCTATTCGGTGGATATTGGTGGTCAATTTGAAAACCAGCAGCGAGCTCAGAAGCGATTGGCCATTGTGGTTCCTGTATCCTTGGGTCTGATTGCGTTGTTGTTGTACTTTGCTTTCAGTTCGGTTGGTCAGGCGCTGCTGATTCTTGTCAACGTACCGCTTGCTGTCATTGGTGGCGTCTTTTCACTCTGGATCTCCGGCCAGTACCTTTCCGTGCCCAGTTCCGTTGGATTTATCACACTGTTTGGTGTGGCGGTGCTTAACGGAGTCGTTATGGTCGAAAGCATCAATCAGCGAATACAGGATGGGTTAAGCGTGGATGCCGCGGTGTTTGAAGGTGCCGTCTCCCGTTTGCGTCCTGTCTTGATGACAGCAATAACCTCGGCACTCGGTTTGATACCGATGCTATTGTCGACGGGCGTGGGTGCGGAAATCCAGAAGCCATTGGCCAGCGTGATTGTAGGTGGTCTCGTGACTGCGACTTTCCTAACGCTTTTTGTTTTGCCGGCTCTATTCACGCGCTTCTCAAGGGCTAAACTCGATGATATGCAACGGTAGAAAAGAGGTGGAAATACACAGTTTTGATCGCGAGCAGGGGAGGGTAGTCCCTCCGTCATAGCGGGGCGGAGGAATTATGGTTGTGCTCTACTCTGGGAAAGGAAGCACAACTGTAATTCTGGCGCCCCCCGTTTCTGAGGGGCCAATGTTCATCCGTCCGAAATTGTCTTCTAGTATTTCGGACACGATGGACAGTCCCAATCCAAATCCAGAAACGGTTTCGTCAAGCCGGGAACCTCTATCCATCACTTTTGAGGCCGCTTCTGGAGTAATCCCAGGGCCGTCGTCTGCAACTTCTATCGTTAGCCCGGAATCGGTCTGGCTTATTGAAACGTCAATCTCAGCCTGACTCCACTTCCCGCCGTTTTCGAGCAGGTTACCGAATAACTCTGATAGGTCCTGACGCTCCATGGGCCAACTGAAGTTATTCGGCAAGGATGTATTAATACGGAAACTCTTATCGGGAAAGATTTTTTCCATGACAGAAATGACGTTGTTCGCTATTTCAATCGGCAAACATGTTTGCCCCATCTGCCTGCCGGAGATATCTGCCTTGCTCATGCGGTAGTTCAAGGACCGGCTTAGATCCTTTAGGTTGGAGGTCATGAACTCTATGTCGTCGCGGGACGGAGGTAATGAACCAGTGTCTGACAAGATTGCGAGATTGGCAGAGATCGAGGTCTTGACCATGTGAGAAAGATCGGAATTGAGGCGGCGATGGCGGTCAAGGCGACGACTTGCTAGTTCAAGTAGGTTATTGAACTGTTTGATCAGCGGACTGAACTCCTCTGGTGCATCAGGATTCAAACGAGGTTGTTTGCCAGATTGCAGTCTCCTCATGTCTTCCTTGATGTGTTCGATCGGTTTCAAAGCCAGGTAAGTAGTGGTGCCTACCAGAGCCAAGAGAACAACAAGTAATATTGCGGAGGCAGCCAGCAAGGTCAGGTGAGCCCCACTGGATCGCTCAGCTAGTCCGCTTTCCATTTCCAAGATGGTGATTGACGAAAGCGAACTATCAATTCCGACACCACGTTTTAATCCGAGAAGGCGATCCGCACCGTGGGATATTTCGACAAAGCCCGCCGGCTTTTCTGAGATCATACGCAACTTCGTTTGATTTACGTTGTTACTGGCAATGACGCTTCCATCTTTCATTTCAACAATGAGGGCGTGTTCCAGTAGCAATTGGAATTGATCGATCATGCTTCCGATCTCGTCGGCCGTCGGCATTTCGTTTGCAATGATGGTTTGAAAACTCTCCACCTCTTTGTCAAGACGATGTTTTCTGGACTCGTTCGAAAGCTCCTCTATCACATAGGTGTGTGAGAAAAAAATAAGCAGAAAATACAGGATGCTAAAAACCATGCCATATTGGAGTGCAGTTTTTCGGATGCTTTTCTGCGCTGTCATGAGGGTGCTTTTGTCGATTGAGCGGAAGGGTTCAGTTGAAAGCAAACAGAGGTGTTCCGGTCCGAAAGCATAGTTGGAATCGAAGCGTGCCGCAACGGGTGCGAACCTGAGGGAGGGCGGCTCTGGCCTTCAGATAGGTCTGGCCTAGTCTTATTTTCTCAGGCATTGAAAAATTAGGTTTAGTGTCATCAAAGCCGACCTGAATGGCTTTTGAGCTAGGGGTAAACGCTAAAAAAACGTTTCATCACCATAGATTTTCAAGTGTGTTTAAAGTTTCGATGTTCTACTGATCATCCGAGGCCATTGAATTTTGTCGGTCTAATTGGAATAAATATCGGAGCCGTTTTATGAAGAAAGTATCCATGATTCTAGTAGCTTCTTTCCTGGCAAGTGGTGCTTCAATAGCCCTCGCAGGAGGGCAAGCGGACAGATACAACGAGGCAAGAACCTATCCTAATAAGAGCATAGATGAACGTTCCTCCCAGTATCGTGTGGAAGAGATCGAGACCATCAAAAAACTGAAGGAAGAACATAGATTGATTAAAGAGTTGATTGGGGATCTTTTGGCAAAGCAATAACATTTATCGTTGTTTATTTGGAGCCAGGCGCGCAATTGCGTGGCTCCAAGATTAGTTTGATGATAGATTTTGTTAATTTTTCCAAAAACGGCGAAAGTCGCGCTTTAAGGCTGATCAATTTCGAAAAAAAGACAGAGTGCAAAAAGTTGGAAATTTGCATTCTTTACTCAGAGTTTTTTTAGTAGTATTCATGACCAATTAAGACCTACCTCTATTTTCCTAATAGAACCATATCTTATCTCGAATTTTTGCGTTAAAAATATTCTACTTTAGTGATATTTTTATTTCAGTTTTTGTTCCTATTTGGTGCGCATTATTAATGAGTGCACTATCGTCGAGCAATGCGAAACTATGAAGCAAAATGTTCATTGCATTGAATGATTAAATATTCAACGGATTTTATTAACTATGGACCTGATTTGACAATAATTGCTCATAAACTAAGTCTCTAAAAGTTGGCGCAAAATATGCAGTCATTGTAGATGCGTTATTCGATGCGCAAATAACTAAGCTGTCAAAATTTAAGGTGAAAACGATGAAAAGACGTATCTCGACTAAGGATTGTTTGCTAAGTGTTGGTTTGCTCGTAACCCTCCAAGCGGTCCCGTTAATTGCCAACGCTAATGTAAGTGCAAATTTAGGTGTAACAAGCAACTACTTATTTCGTGGTGTGACACAAACAGATGGCTCAACGGCGACGCAAGGCGGGCTTGACTACGAACATGCGTCGGGGCTTTATTTTGGCGGCTGGGGCTCCAATGTGGATTTCGGCGATGGGACGAGCTATGAGCTTGATCTTTATGCTGGCTTCTCCGGTGCAATCGAGGATATTGGTTACGATGTTGGGTACATTTATTACTCTTACCCTGATGCTCCTGAATCTATTGATTTTGGCGAAATATACGGAGAGTTGAATTACAGCATTGCATCTATAGGTGTTGCTTACACAGCAAACAGCGACGTAAGCGGCGATGGGCTGTTCGTTCAAGGCGATATCTATTATTACGCATCTGTTGATGTGCCGCTGGAAGACGATTTCAGCACAGGTGTTTTGATTGGCTATTATGATTTCACTGATGATAGCAAGGCGTCTATTGGCGAGGCGAGCTACGGACATGCAGCTGTCAACATCACCAAAGATGCGGAGAGCTTTGGAGCTTTTAGTGTTAATCTGGAGTACGCTGATATCGATTCAAGTAACGCACTTGGTTCGGTCAATTCGGACGACCCGAAGTTTTGGCTGGGCTGGACTAAGTCCTTTTAATCTATTTGGTATTTTTCACCGAAACGGTTAAACATTGAGAAAGCTGGCCCGGTCTTTGGGCCAGCGCATTTATCTGGCGAGCCTTGGCCCTTGAGGAAAAATGGTTAAATCACAGTAAAATAATTTAACCTTCAACCCCTTTTTGAAGAGGATCTCTTGCAAAGAAATATCCTTGTCCTCTCAATGTTTTTATTCGTTTTTTACCGAGTATCTTTCTGAGCCTAGCTATGTAGACTTGAACGACATTTCTGGTTGGGCACCTTTCGATATTATAGAGTGCTTCAACAAGTTCGTCCTGCGAGAAGACTCTGTCAGGAGAGCGAAGAAGGCATTGTAAAAGGCGGTACTCCGTTGCGGTTAGTCTGAACTCTTTATGATCGGGAGTTGTTAGGGTTCTATAGGTTGCATTAAGTTGAAAGCCATCCACGATAATCTTATCAGTTGCTCGCCCGTCTTTTCTTCGTATTATGGCGCTAAGTCGAGCTTTTAGTTCATCGAATTCGAAGGGTTTTGGAAGATAATCGTCTGCGCCGGCATTCAAGCCCTCAACTCTCTCTGTCCAGTTGGAGCGAGCAGTTAAAATAAGAATAGCCTCATCTTTGCCACCGCTTCTCCACTTCTGCATCAAGGAAAGTCCGTTCTGGTCGGGCAGTCCGATATCGAGTATAATCGCCTGATAACTGCATGTTTCTACGAAAGAATTGGCCTCTGCGCCGTTTTTGGCTACATCAACAGTAAAGTGTTCCTTCGCAAGCCAACCAGAAATTTTTTCTGCGAGTATCGCGTTATCCTCGACAATTAGAACTTTCATCTATGAACGCCGTTTCTGGATGTTGGATGATTTTGGTCGCCACCTATCTCGTGCGCAAATCAAAATAGCTCAAAAATGGATTTCAAGCGACGCGGCATTTCAACAGACGAACCTGAATTCAGCTTGAAAAGCACATTACCTTTCGGACAGGTTGGCAATCCACAAAGCATGGGCTGAGGCAAGTTGGTCTTCCACCGTTTATCGTGACAGATGCACCAAGTGTAGTGGTTCAATGATTCCGGACACCAACGTAGGTGGTAATATCGCCACCATAAACGAGGTGTCTGATGACCAGAAAGCGACGTTCTTTTTCTCCGGAGTTCAAACAGGAAGCAGCCAGCCTGGTGCTGGATCAAGGTTACACGATTCCCCAGACGAGCGTGTCCCTGGGAATTGGTGAAAGCGCTATCCGGCGCTGGGTTAACCAACTGACCGAGGAGCGTGACGGTGTCACCCCGAAGGGCAAGGCGTTAACCCCGGAGCAGCGCCGTATTCAGGAGCTGGAAGCCCGCTGCAAGCGCCTTGAGCAGGAGAAAGACATACTAAAAAAGGCTACTATGAGTTCAACCGGTCAACGCAAATATACTTTGTAGCTTCTCCACAGGTGTTAGGTAGTCGAGTGTTTTCCTCGGTCGTTCATTCAGCTTCCTTGCAAATTCATTTAACTGCTTCTGGGAATAGCCCGATAAATCGGTCTTCTTCGGGAAGTACTGGCGCAACAGACGATTGGTGTTCTCGTTGCTGCCTCTTTGCCAGGGGCTCTGCGGGTCACAGAAATAAACCTGCATGTCGGTCGCAAGCGTAAATTTCCTGTGGTTACCCAGCTCACCTCCTCGATCCCAGGTCAGGGTTCTCTTCAACTCCTCGGGGAGTTGGCCGACTTCCCGACAAAGCGCCGAAACAACGCTTTCCGTATCTTTTCCGCCGACATGAACGAGCATCGTAAATCTGGACTGCCGCTCTACTAGCGTCGCAATATGTGAGTTCTTGGATCCGGATATCAGGTCTCCCTCCCAATGGCCAGGAACAGCCCTGCCTTCAACCTCTTTTGGCCGAGCACGGATAGAAACTAAATCTGTGATGCTGGTGCGGGATTCTGCCTCTTCAGAGCTTCTGTGCCGTGATCGACGCATACCGCGTCTTGATCGGAGGTGTTTGATAAGTTCCTTCTTCAGAACACCTCGGGCTTGAATAAAGAGACTTCGGTAAATCGTTTCATGGGACACATGCATCGACTTGTCGTCCGGGAACTGGCGTTTTAGCCAGCCTGCTACTTGCTCTGGAGACCAGTCAAGGCTCAGCTTTTCGGCAACGGCTGCACGGAGGGGCTCATTCAATGCGAGAAGGCATTTTTTCGGACGTCTTGATTGGGTCCAGGCACGCCGATCTGCCACGTTCGCCCTGTACCGACTTCTTCCTCCGTTACGACTGACCTCTCGACTGATGGTTGAGGCAGACCGTCCCATCGAGTCGGCAATCTGAGTCAATGTCAGTCCCGCTGAGATGCCTCTTGAAATCTCTTCGCGCTCAGAGCTACTAAGCACCCTCGCCGACCTGGAACGTCTCAGAGGGGCAATGCCGCCATGTATGGCGAGCATTCCAGTAATCGATCCAGCATGCTTCCCAAGGGCTCTGCCAATCTCGCTAAGCGACTGTCCTTTCTTCCATCGAGCCCATAGCTCCTGCTTCTGCTGGTAGGTCAGCCCTCTGGTCTTTAATACTTGCTGCGACATTCTGAAAGCCCCGATAGTTACCAGTGTGCATTATGTTGCACTGACCGGTTGAATCTACCACCGCTCTCTTGATGTCGGACGACATGAATCGTACGCGCTGATAGACCAGTTGAGTGAGCAAATGCCTGTTGAAATGGTCTGCAATGCGTTTGATATACGCCGTTCCAGCTATTACGAGTACCGCCAACGGCGGAAGCACGTGGATGTTGAGCGTCTGGCCCTAAAGGCTCAGGTAAACCGCCTATTTACCAAGAGCCGCAGCTCTGCCGGCAGTAGAACGATCAAGGGCATGCTCAATGACGACGGCGTTGTCATCGGGCGCTTCAAGGTTCGACGATTGATGAGTGAGCTGGGGCTGATCTGTAAGCAGCCGGGTCCTCACGCCTACAAGCAGGCGACCGTTGAGCGACCGGATATCCCGAACCATCTGGCTCGTGAGTTTACGGTAGACCGGCCGAATCAGGCGTGGTGTGGTGACATCACCTACGTATGGAGCGGCCAGCGGTGGAGTTATCTGGCTGTCGTTCTGGATTTATATGCCCGACGCGTCGTTGGTTGGGCGATGTCATCCAGCCCCGATGCCGATTTGGTGGTCAAAGCTCTAGACCACTCCTGGGAACAGCGTGGTCAACCAGAAAAAGTCATGTTCCACTCGGATCAGGGAAGCCAGTATGCCAGTCGAAAGTTCCGTCAGCGGCTCTGGCGCTATCGAATGACACAAAGCATGAGCCGACGTGGCAACTGCTGGGACAACGCACCGATGGAGAGGCTGTTCCGGAGTCTGAAATCTGAATGGATACCGGCCCTGGGATATCGAAATCTGCCTGAGGCCAAAAAAGATGTTGGTGGCTATCTGATGGACTACTACAACCAGCAAAGACCTCATACGTTCAACGGCGGCATTTCTCCCGTTGCAGCAGAGGAAAACCTTAAAATACTGTCCGGGATTAGTTGACCACTACAAAGGGGTTCTACCCCGTTACTGCGCACCTTTCTAAAAAGAGTCCGAATTTCTTCTAGGGAGAGTCTTGGTCTATCTGTCTGAATATCCGCTTTGCGACCTCAGCCTGCATTTCGCAGAAATTCAAGAATTGTGAGCGTCGAGAAAATATTTTGCCTTGTACCTCGCACAAGGCTGGTGTAATTTTCAAATAGTGCCTCACCGGGTCATTCGGCACACCGCCTCGTCGGGACCCATCTCTCCAGATCGCGCACCTCCGCGCACTTTTACCCAAAAGCAGATTAAACAGACCTCTTTGATAGGCCCACCCCTTTCCTGAGGGTGTTTTGCCGTGCCTGTGAGTTTCTCAGGGCAGGGCAGACCGCCTTTTGGTTTCTCCGGATCTTGTTGCTGTTTGTTCTCTGAACAACGGCACCTGATGAGCATCCTCAATTTAGCCACGAAACGGATGCGATCGCCACGGCGATTTGGCTTAACACTAGACCGGAGAAAATTATGTTTACTGCAAAAGAAAAACTCTTCATTCGAAATTCTGAACTTCATGCACGATGGAGAGCAGCAATGGTAAGCGTCAACGCAAGTTCAATGGCGCCCACATCTGTCGCTCTTTGGGAATTGCTCAATAACGGCGATCTCATCCAACTGGCTATCTACCTCGTTCTCACGATCATCATTGTGAGCCTAAACGTCATCTGCGCTGGAAAAATTGCTCATTACAAGCACTCTGTAGAGCGAATCCGAATGCGACTGGATCACCCTCCGAACAAGTCTGAAAGACTTGATTAGCGAGTAAAAATCCACCAACATTCTTAAGGAGACGCAACCTATGGAGCCTTCCATGCTTATTTTTATGACTTGCTTTGTAGCCGTCGTAGTAAGCAGCGTTTTGATAGCGGCCCACATCGACTCGAAGAACGAGCAGCTATTGATTGCTGAAGTCGAACGCGAAGAGAAAAACCTCTAGGCCTACGGCCTTAACTCTGTTCGTTTTTACGAACACATCCCCGACAGACCGCATGATCCTCAGTTGATTCTCAACTGCTAGGTTTCGTGCGTCTGTCTTTCCTTCCCTACCCCTCACGAGCATTGCGGCCTGGACCCGTATCGGATCCAGACTTGAATGCTTTCCCTGTGATTCCTCGAATCTTGTTGCTGCAGTTCAACTGAACTCGGCACTTGATCAGCGTCCTCACCTAGCCATGAAACGGACGCGGTTGCTACGGCAATTGGCTTAACACTCCAAAGGAATCACTCCCATGAATCGAAGTGAACACGATGCCAACAAGCATCTCTCTCAATTCGTCAACCACGTTGATGAGGTCATCCAACAGGCAATCGAAAAAGCGGACAAAGGACGTTTTGTCGTTGCCACTTCTGAGGCCGGAAATGTGCTGCTACTGCCGCACTTTAACGCCTCTCTGAGACAGGATCTGACTTGGGTCTATGACACTGAGTACGGGTATGTCTTCTCACCTGAGAAAAGGAGTGCTTGATGGAACTCGTTTTGGGTCTGTCTGCAATCCTGGTCCTGATGTTCGGTAGCAGGATTATTCTTTTCCTGGTCGATCTCGGTTTCGAAACTGGAGACCGTCTTCTCGCAGCGTGTGAACGTCGTTTGACGCTGTACACCAAAGCCTTGCTTCGAGGAATGGTCTTCGTGATTCGCTGGATTCTCCATCGATTCTACAAGCCTGAACCCGAGCAAATGACCATCCGGTCAATCATCGATTCTCCTGCTGAACTTCAGCACATGAGAAATCAGCACCTCCTTCAATCCGGCAAGCGTGCGCCTGTCGAGATTGAATACTCTCAACCTAAGCTCAAGAGGAAATAATCATGCTTAACAAAGCACAACTCATTGGCCGTCTCGGTCAAAAAGATGTTCGTTCCACCCCAAGCGGCATGCAGGTGGCTTCTTATTCAATCGCTACAACCAAGTCTCTCAAGGACAAGGATACTGGCGAATGGAAAGAGAACACCGAATGGCACCGTTGCGTCAGTTTCAACAAGACTGCTGAGCACATCGGCATGAACGTTGAACCTGGAGATCTCTTGTTCCTTGAGGGCGAGTTGAGAACCAGGAAATGGCAAACCCAGAGCGGTGAAGATCGTTACACCACAGAAATCGTGGTCAATGACTTCCCACGCAAGCTGCCGAAGTATTTTTCCAAAAATGGTTCGCAGCAAGCCGCTCCCGCGCCACAGTCCCAACAGCAGGCTCATACTTCACCGAGTCAGCCTGGGCATCTGGAACAGCCGCCAGTTGAAGCCTATGGCTTTGACGACGACTACCCGTTCTAGCGACTGGCTTTTTAACCTTTAACCCGAATGGGGCTTCTACCCCAGACGGGAGAGCCCCATCTTCTCGATGGAGACAACATCATGGGGTTCTCAAGGAAAGAGGTTTATTACTGGCTGGAAACGGCAAGTGATGAACAACTTCAGGCGCACCTACGCAATTCTCAGGAAATGCTGGTGCTTCTCACCGATCGGGAACAGATCAAATCTTTGAAGTGGCTTCGCAGTCGCATCATTGAGGAAATCAACGCCCGCAAAGAAGCTAAACAGTCTTAAACGACCGTTTCCGCTTCATCTTCTCAATCAGAGCTTTCTGCTCTTCATCTGACCCAAACGCGATGGATCTGATGGCCTGCCACTCAACGGTGTCCGGCTTTCCTTCCAGCATGCGGTCAGTTTCGTCTCTGAGGTAATCCATAAAGTAAGGCCTAGCGGTCTTCCTGGCCTGGATATATGCCTCATACGTCTTGATGGATGTGGGATCAATGCCGGCTTTAACCAGCAGCGGTCCTTCTTCCTCAAGACCCACCGATGTGAACCTGAAATTGCCCTCGTCATCGACGATGTAATGGTTGGTCTGCATCTCTCTCACCTCTCCGGGAATTATCACCCGGAATTCTTTACGCGCAAGGACCTTTCTATGAATCAGGCACCTCAGGCAGTACAACCCGCTCAATGGCATCAGATCATTGAATCCTCAAAAGAGAAGTTCAACAGCTCCAGTTTGGATTTTAAACAGGAGCAAATCTTTGCGACCCAACAGTTGATGAACAACTCCTATCTGCTGGATGTGGCAAAGAAGAACCTCTCATCACTTCGGCTTGCGATGTACAACGTCGCCGCGGTCGGACTAACGCTCAATCCCAACCAGGGCCTGGCGTTTTTGGTCCCCCGTCGTCTACGCCGCAATGAAGACGCCAAGGTCATGCTCGATATTTCTTATCGGGGATTGATTGCAATTGGCGTGGAAACCGGTGCGATCCGTTGGGCCAAGGCTGAACTGGTGTACGAGAAAGACCAGTTTTCCTACAAAGGCCCCGCCGAGAAACCAGATCACGTCTGTGATCCCTTCTCAACGGATCGTGGCTCCATTCGAGGTGGTTACTGCATCGCAGAACTACCTTCCGGGGGCGTTCTGGTCGAAGCCATGTCGAAAGCTGACATGGACAAGGTTCGGGACGTTTCTGAAGCCTTTAAAAAAGGTTTTGGGCCCTGGGTCGATTGGGCTGAACAAATGATGTTGAAAAGCATCGTGAAGCGAGCCAGCAAGTGGTGGCCAATCTCGAACCCTCGCATGGCACAGGCACTCAGGATCCTCAACGAGGAGAACGGAGAAGGCCTGGCGATTCTGGCAAACCAGCACAAGCCGGTTACGCCTTCGGCGCTTCCTGCACCACCGCCAAGAGAAGAACTCTCGGCCCAACTGCTCAACACCGTGAAAAATCTGGTGGACCGGGCAAAGAACCAAAACGCTTTTGAAGCGTGCAAAGAGGTCATGATGGAGAGGATCAAAGATCCCTCTGAGTTGGCCTACGCTCTGGACGAACTGGATAAGGCAAAGGCCCAACCAGCCCCGTCCGCTGCGGTAAATCAATAAAACCTAAACCCACTTGGGGCATGGACCCCAACACGGGTGTTCATGCCTCTTATCTCTACTCACGAGGAATAATCATGAACGCTCAAACTCAACCAAAGATGACGATGTTCTACTTCGATAGCCTTGAGAAGATCCGCGACTACGACTCTTTCCGAGTCAAAGCCGTTTATCTGTCTCACTCGGAACCTCAGTGCAACGACGGCCGCCCGAATTTCTATTCGGTCATCGGCCACCTCCGGCCCGGTGTTCAATTTGAATACCCGGAATTCCCGGTCGCTGACTTTCCCTCAGAAGGCTACGCGAGGATGTTTGCAGAGCTCTGCGAACAGTACATCAAAGACTTTCCGGCCATGAGCCAGACAGCCTAAACACTCACTCTCTCAACCCAATGGGGTAATGCACCCATTGGGCGGCATTACCCCTCTAATGGAGATTCGTAATGCCGAAAATGACTGTAGTTGACCTGAACCAACGCTCTGAAGAATGGCTGAAATGGCGAGCCCTGGGCATCACCGCAACAGACATTCCGGTGATCCTTGGACTGAGCCCCTATAAAACCCCTTGGCAACTTTGGGCTGAAAAGATCGGACGGATTAACCCGCCAGACCTTTCAGGCAACCCAAACATCCAAAGAGGTGTTGCCCTCGAGGATAAAGCGCGTCAGTTGGCCGAAGCCCGCTACGGTGAGTTTCTGCTTCCTATGTGCGGTGAATGTGCCAAATGGGACGTGCTTCGCGCCTCGTTTGATGGTGTGGATACACATGATCAACCCTACGAATTCAAGGCGCCTTCCAAGACTGTTTGGGATGACCTTGAGGCAAACGGAGTCGAGTCCACGGCCTTCAAGCTTTACGAAGCTCAGGTTCAGGCTCAGTTGACTGTAGCCGGCCAGAGCATCGGACGACTCATTTTCTACCGTGAAGATGGTGCGGACCAGGATTTCGAGATTCGGTTAACTCCTGAACGGGAGCATCAAATCATCGAGGCGGCCAAGCACTTTTGGCAACTGGTCCAGACTGAGCAACCCCCAGAATTGGATCCTGATCGCGACTGGTTTATCCCGGAAAGCGGTACGGAAAAATTCAAGTGGGAAGCTCATGCGGAAGCCTGGCGGATGCAACAGGAACAGATCAAGTCTCTGAAGGACAAGCTGAAGGCTCTTGAAAAAGACCAGAAGGATGTCCAAAAGGCATTGGTTAACCTGATGGGACCTTTTCGCCATGCTGATGTCGGCGGCGTGAAGGTCACTCGCTTCGAAAAGTCGGGATCTGTCGACTACCTCAAATACCTTCAGGAGAACTTCCCTGACCTGGATTTGAGCACCGCGCTGGAGAATTATCGCAAGCCCTCTCGCGAGGAAGTTCGGTTCACCCGTTCTGAGGATGAACTGGTCAATCGCGACGTGGGTGAGGTGATTACGCCAGTCAAAGCGGCCTACTTCTAAACCAGCAATGGCTGTTCCGGGGATTTTATCCTCGGAGCAGTTCCATTTTTTGTGTCTGCCTTCTCTAGTGCCCTGCAATCCAGGGTGTTACGGAAGGCGGTTACCCCACCAGGTAATCCCTTGAGCATTTTGATCGTGCTTGCACGACAAAATAAGTGTCTATACCGGAATTTGAAACGGACACGTCAGCTACGGCTGTAATTCCTCTCTCAAAAAATCTCACTTGCCAGAAGGCCATCATCACCTTCTGGTGTGTGATGCCGCTCTGGAATAAGTGAACTCTCACTGAAAAGGAGCTTTCTATGACCGTTCGCGACAAGGCACTGCCAATTCGCAACACCTTCAACCTCGACGTTCCAGCTGAAGTAATCACAGCCGGTTTCGCCGATTCCACCAATCCCTACATCCCCAAGCGAAACGATTCCTACGTTTTCCGCCGGGAGACTCTGCGGGACATCCTGAACTTTCTGGATGATCCCGACGATGATGGGCTCTACTTCTCTGGTCATTACGGAGCAGGGAAGACCACCTTGCCTTACCAAGTTGCGTCACGCCTTAACTGGCCGACGCAGAGCTTCACCGCGCACTCGCGTATGGAGTTCGATGACCTGGTAGGCACTTGGAAATTGGTTAACGGCACGATGGAGTTCGTTTACGGACCCCTTTCTGTTGCCATGCGTGATGGTCACCTATTCATTTTGAATGAGGTCGATCGAGCTGATCCCGGTCAGCTTGCCGCTTTGCATGATGTCCTCGAAGGACACCCGTTGGTCATTGCGACAAACGGTGGCGAAGTGATTCACGCTCACCCAAACTTTCGGTTCATTGTGAACGGCAACAGCGTTGGTTCTGGCGACAGCACCGGCCTGTATCAGGGTGTAAACCAGCTTGATATCGCCTTCCTTGACCGATTCCGGATGGTGCACGTGGACTATCCAACCGAGGACGTTGAACTGACGATCCTTGAAAAGAAGGCACCAGACCTTCCCGAAGAGCTGCGTAAGAAGATGGTTCGCGTAGCGAATCAGATTCGGAAGCTGTTCATTGGGGGTGAGGAAACGGCGACGCCGCTGACCATCACCATGTCCACGCGCACGCTGTGTCGCTGGGCAAAATTGGCACTGGCCTTCCGAAATGCACCAAATGCTCTGTCTTATTCGCTGAATCAGGCTTTCCTGGCTAAAGCGGAACCAGAGCAAAGGATAGCAATCGAGCGAATCGCACAGGACATCTTTGGTACCTCCTGGTCCAAAGGAGCTTGAGCATGAGCGACGATATCCGTGTCCTGCACTACGCCGATAAAACGTCCGATAAATATTGGGCGATAGATACGCGGCCAAACGCCAAAGGTGGTCACGATGTCTGGTATGGACGCCGTGGGAAGCCCTTGGTTTATCGTTCCTCGGATAAGGCGGATTGGAGAAGGCAGTACGAAGCGAAACTTCGCAAGGGCTACCTCAAATTCAAATCGCTGACGATCGATCGAAGCACCAACATGGTTGTTTCGAAAAACGACCTGGAGAGCAGCATTCCAAACCAGTTTTGGTTTCGGATCTCGACTCAGGTTCCCGAAACGCAGATCGCCAGCTTCTTGGCGTCTGCACTCAACACTTTCACGGAGCAATTCCGTGATGAGGCAACCACACTGGCTTCACTACCGGTGTTCAAAAGCCTTTTAAGTGGCAGTCACAGCGGCGGCGCGGAACTTTCCGAAGGTCCGTTGGCGATTCTGCTGCTGTTTGCTCTTCGTCGGCATCTGACTGAGCAAGGCCCCTCAGCCTCGCTCTCATTTGCACCCATAGAAATTGTGGACGACGACAATACTCTCCTGACGGACAGTTTCGATGAGCTCGCAGAGCTTTACGGAACGTCCAAGGAGTTTTCGGACATGCGTCAGAGCTGTCCCCCTGCTGACTTCAGGAAATACGCCATCGCACTGGGCGCAATCGAGGCACCAATTGATTTGACGGTAATTGAGTCAAACACAAAGGCCGCCTTTTTCTGAGTCTTTCCTCGACCCCGGTTCTCTGAACCACAACTCACCGCCGGCCTCCGGCGGTACACCCTCTTCTCATAATTGCTAAGGAGATAACACATGGAATTCATCCATGGGACCACCCTTGTCCATCTGAAAATGCGGTGTTGGAGCGGTGAGAAAAAAGCCTCTCGCGACAGTGATATCCGATTGGGCACAGACGGCAAAATGCCACCACAGAAACTGCTGGATTTGGGTCGAAAGAAGATTTTTCCTCCCAAAGCTCTCGATCCTTTGCTCAGTAAGCGCAAATCGGCTGAAAGGGCATGTCTGGCTGAAGGCACACGTTTCATGGGCGGATTCGCTGTACGCGATGCAGCAATTGATGACGTAGTTGCCAAACTCGAAACCGTGAAGGCCGGCTTTGAATCCGCGTTGCAGCAATTTCTCAATGATTTTGACCGCAACAAGGAGGACTGGATCGCGGAGAACGAAGAGTACGCTCACATCATGCGGGATCAGGTTCCTGACCGCGAAACCGTGGCGAGCGCATTCAAGTTCGAATTTAAGCTCTACAAAATGCAGCCCCTAAAAGGCTTCGAACCGGATGAGGCAGAAATTGCCGATCAAATCCTGCACGAAGTCGGACTGAGCTGCCGTGAGATGTCCGACCGTCTTCTGGAGCGGAAACGCGCCATCGGCGGAAAGACACTTTGCAAACAACTCGACCCATTGGTGACCAAGCTGGACACCCTGAGTTTCGGCAACGGCCGGATTCTTAGGGTTCTTGGCGAATTCCGCGCGCTGCGTAGCTCCATCCCAGCGGAACGAATCGACCAGGATCATCCTGTGTTTGGCAGGGTACTGACGTTCCTCACGATGTGTTCTGACGATAAAAAGTTGGAGCGGATCGTGTCTGGAGAATTCTCGGTGACAAAACTGATTGCCGGGCTCCAGAGCGGAAACGCACAGCCCCAGGTTTCACCTTCCTCAACCTATCCAACCACTGCATCAGCAATGGGCGCCTACTTCTAGGAGCGGAACTATGAACCAAAGACAATCCGCTCTCGAGCGGGCATTACCAATCGTGGCAGCTGCCTATGGTGAGCAATTTGGTGTGCGCGTCGTGCTTTCGGGCTCAGACGCCATGACAGATGGCAAAACCATTGTGCTGCCTATGCTAGACAACATGAGTGAGATGAAAGATGTGCTGTTTGGCTATCTCTCTCACGAAGCAGCTCATATTCGCGAGTCCAGTTTCGACACCTTAAAAAAGTGCCGGTCTGAAATCGAAAAGAGTATGACCAACTTGATTGAGGACATCCGGATTGAGCGTGCTATCCAGCACGCCTTTCCCGGGACTCAGTTCACGCTGGAAGCCATGGAGAACTACATCCATGGGCGAGGCTGGACACCCGTACCAACCACGGCAGAAAGCGAGGCATCACAATTGTTTCGTTACCTCTACCACCGGTTGTATGGAGAGTTTCTGGATCGGCAGGTCTACCAACCGCTGATTCCAGAGTCTTTGAAGGTCTTGGAGCAGACGTTTCCCAGAGGCTTCTTCGTTCGTTTGGACGGGCTGCTGGCGAAATACATGATGTCCATGACAACCAGTGATGACGCTCTCAAGGTGGCCCGGGCCATTTTGAAAGCGTTAAAGGATGCCGAAAAAGAGGAAGAGCAGGAGCGAAAGTCCGGCCAGGATAGTGATTCGTCACAGCCGCCTGATCCGTCACCCGACGGCCAGGGGGATTCTTCGGACCCGAACTCCAACTCAGACAGTTCCTCATCTGAGAATGGCGACAATCAGGGGGATTCCTCTCCTGAAGCCGCTGACCAGACAGAAGGCCCGTCGGATGCGTCCGGTGAGCAATCAATGTCTGATCAGGACTCAGCTGGTGACCAGGCAGAATCGGACTCGTCTTCGGACGATTCCAGCGACGCTGGCGCAGGAGGCACCTATGAACGGGTTATGTCGGAGCAGGATATGCCGACCAATCCCGGTCAACAGCTAAAAGAAGACTTGTGCTCACAGGCCCGTGAAGACCAGTCCGGTAAATCTTTCGAGATTGATACCGGTGTGGGCCAGGACATGAGGAACGGTAACGGTGACACGAGTGAATTGCAGGCGGGCATTTTGACGTCTTCAAGCATTCGCAGCCGGTTGCTGGGACTTCTACAGGCTGAAACCCGACAGCGCCAGTGGTTGCATGACCGCGGGCGCCGCGTTGATGGCCGTCGTCTAAGCCGTTTGGCTGCAGGCGACACTCGGGTGTTCATCCAGCGAGATGAACATAAGAGGCCTGAAACCTCGGTTCATGTCCTGCTCGATACGAGTGGTTCCATGAGCCAAAGACAGGAGATTGCCAATCAGGCCACTGTGTCGTTGGCGCTGGCTATTTCCACCATCCCGAAATGTGACATTGCGGTGTCGATGTTTCCGGGTTGTGGGGGGAGTGTCAGTCCGATGATCCATCGTGGACAGCCGGTGAGACCCAATCTTGGGCGCTTCCTGGTCAGTTCCGGCGGTGGCACACCTCTGGCTGAAGCAATGCTCTACGCGGCACGGGAACTCAGTGCCAGTCATAAACCACGTCAGGTCCTGATTGTGATTACCGACGGTTCTCCGAACAACGGTCACGCAGTCAACTACCTGCTGGATCTGATGAAACACCAGATCGACACCTATGCCATTGGTATAGGTTCAAACGCTGTGAAGTCGTATTTCGGGAATTGGACCGTCATCAACGATGTGAGGGAGCTGCAATCAGCTTTGTTTCGCATCGCCGGCAACGTCCTCGATCTCGATCCCTGACTCCACAATCTTCCAACAGCCCACGCGGGAACACATCTTCCCGTTGGGTTGGTGTGTTCTTCGCAAGGAGGACACATGGAAACCTCTCGGAAACCGGACTTCTGTGAGCCTTCGGGCCCACTACAGGAGATCCCCGAATCAGCCTTCGCAGATATTCGTGAACGGCTTCTAATCGAGTCAGTAAAAAGCGCCTTTGGCATCCGTCAGCACGGTGGTGTTCGCAAACCGTGCGATGAAGCCTGGGAGTGGATTCTGTCCGAAAACCGGGAAATGCCCTTCTCATTTGCAGCTTGCTGCAGGGAGTGGGGTGTGGATCCGGAAACAATGGTCGAGTGGCTGCGGTACTACCGCAAGAAGATGCTCGGCTAAGAAAAGACCTCAACCCTCTAAGGGACACACTCTGTCCCTTGGGGCTGGTGTGTTCCCTCAATACTCAAAAGGAAACGCACCATGTCTCAACAACCTCAACTCTCGATTGAGCACGGCCTGACCACGCGGAACGGCAAGCCAATCCGACTCATGACGATCTATGAGCCCCAGAAAACCACCGAATTGTTTTTCCAACAGTTCGGGAATACCTGGGTGCAATACAAAAGAGTCGTTCTGACGCTTCACTGATGACTGAAAGGGCCCCGGCCCTTTCTTACTCACTGCTCGGCAGTGTCCCTTGAAAAGTTCACTGTCTGGAGGAGAACCATGGAAAAACGAAACTCAACTGCTCTGAAACGTCGCATGGAAGGACGTTGGCTCAGTGCTTTCCTTGCACTGGCGCCAGCCCTCGAAACTGCGGTCAATAAGCTTGGCAAAAATGTGCCTTGTCCCGTTGACGGTGGTACCGATGGCTTCCGGCTGTTTCGTGACGCCAACACCACTGGTGGCGGCGTAAAACAGGCTTGGCGAGTGATCCCCGAAGGCATCGACATGCTGATGTGGGTGAACGATTGGTCATTCACCAAGACCTACGACGAACTTGAAGCCTTTTTGGGCGGAAGGATCGTGGACGCCAAACCTATCAGGACGCCCAAGACTCAGATCCAGGACGATTCAAAGCTTCGGCTTTGGCTTAACCAGATCTGGGGGGATGCTCTGCCACTGAACGACCTGCGATCGTACCCGGCGAGAGCCTATTTCGAACGCAGAAGTCTACGCACAGCAGCGATGCTCGCCGATGACCTGCGGTTCCATCCGTCACTCAACTACGTTGGTGTCGACGGTCAAACGCTGGGTCAGTACGGCACGATCCTCGGTCTGGTCCGCAATAATGCGGGTGAACCAGTCTCGATTCATCGGACGTTCATCACCAAAAGTGGGCTGAAGGTCGAGTTTTCCGACGGCAAGAACAAGTCGCGAAAACTCACGCCGGCGGTCAACAAAGAAAGCCGCGGACGCCAGATTCGCGTGAACCCGGTGAAAGGAACCGTTATGGGTGTCGCAGAAGGACTGGAAACAGCTCTTGCGGTAACACTCATGACGCAGCTGCCAGTGTGGCCAACGCTTTCGACGACCATGATGCAATCGTTTCTGCCGCCCGAATGGGTAGAAAAGGTTCTGATTTTCGTCGACAAAGATCGTAACCAAGCGGGTGAAGTCGCTGCCAACACGCTGGCCCAGAAGCTCAGTCTTCTAGGCCTGGATGTTCAGCTGATTTTGCCATCAATTCCGATGCTCGAATCGGATTCAAAAGGTGTGGACTGGGCGGACCAGTTGAAGCGTGACCCTTCTGGTTTTAGCCAGATTGGAAACCTATTAAGGGACCGTCCACGACAGACAGCTTAAACCACAAACTGCCGACCTCGGAGAGCAAGCCAACCCTCTCCGGGGTCTGGCTTGTTTTCTCTGAGCGAGGTCATGCCTGGAGAGAACACACGTATGAAATTGCTTTACCAGAAACTCAACAAACTACGGACGCAGGATCTGATCATTCAGAAAATGCGCTACCGGCGAAGCACCAGGTTGGTGGGCAGTCTGAAAACGATGGCCTACGCTGCCTCAGCTTTAATGGCCGGACACCTGTTCCAAACCTTTGCCGATGGACTGGAACTTACCAGTTTTGACGCAATCGCAATGGTTCTAGTGATGTGGTTGCTCGCCATCATTCTCATGTTAGAAGTGGAAATGGCTCGCGATCTCGCAGGACATGAACTGATTCAGGATCTTTTGGTGCTGCGAAGTCAGCGGCTGAACTTGACTGTCAGTAAGCGTTCCGCTCCAATGAAACGAGGTAAACAGTGATGGGCAATGCCATGTCAGTTTTTCTCATGTTTGGAATCGTCCTTACCCTGGTAGGCACAGTCGGTACCGGCTTCGTGGTCTATCAGCGCCGCCTTCAGTGGCAAGAGATTTGTCGCCTGGCGGATCAACAAGACTGTCGAAAATCGAAATAGACCCACAAAACCCGCTTCGGCGGGTTTTCTATTTTGGCAGGCGGGTTCTGACTAAGAAACTCTTTAACCGCCTACGGTATCTGATTTTAAGAAACGCAGGCACGCATGCAAGAACTTAGCTCAACCTATTTCTAACGCGCATGTCGATCAATCGTTGGCACACACACTCGAAAATAATTGCGCCAAATACTATACAAAAGGCGCCCAGGTAGGTGTGATTTTCGAGAAAATGATCTGCTGCGAGTGTGTAACCAACTGCTGCCCCCATCCCAATCAGGGCCTCTAAAAAATAAAGTTTGCCGAAGTGACATATCCAAAGCAGAACTGCGCTTCCTATTGCCCAAACCACAAATGGATTAACCACGGGTCCGTCAAAACCAAAGAAACTGTTCCACACCGTTATGAGAGTTGCTACTCCCAAGCCAATAACGGAAATGAATTTCCCCCGAGTCTGCCAAAACCTTTCTCCATTAAACTTCATGATTTCCGTGCGTCCATTGATCAATCTATTAGAGCCTGTCACAAAAGCTTTACGCAGCTTTGATAGTCGTTATAGGTCAATAATATCATGACTTTAGGTGCAAAAACCCAAACATAATTTCACTCTGGCCATGACGATAGGCTTTCAGGAAGACTCAGATCCCCGGAGGTCGGACTATAAAACCGATTTGCAATCCAATTCGATCAAATACAAATAGCGGACTATCCAAGTCGCACGGTAACCGTGAATCTCCTGCTCCTCGTGTGGAATCCTAATAAATTCGGTAACTAGATTTCCCAATGATCGATCGGCTGGGGAATCGTGGCTGGATGGATGGTAGGAAGGACCGTAAACTTTCAAGTCGTGCGCCATCAAAGAAAAAAGAGAGAAACGACAGTCATGGATGATAAGCAGATCAATCAACTGATTACCCGGCCCAATGAAAGCCTTGGACTGGAACTGAAGAACTGGTTTGATCCTGACTCGTTCTCAGGTCGCGCGAAACTTATCAAAGCTATCATCGCCCTCAGAAATAATGATGGCGGCTATCTCTTGATTGGTTTCAACGATGAGGATGGATCACCAAACCTCGCCGATGCGCCCGATGATGTGCAAACGCAATTTCATGTGGACAAACTGGTTGCCCTTGTTACCAAGATGGCCTCCCACTCCTTCGAAATTTTTGTCCATTACCCTGTCATCGATGGCAAGCATTTCGTTTTGGTTGAGGTCCCTTCAGGCATAAAGTCACCCATTGTCACGAAGTCAGAGCTAAAGGACGGATCAAACGTCTACGTGAAGCTAAACTGCACCTACGTTCGAACGCTCAAAGCCAATCTCACGCCAAGCACCGCAGAAGCCACTTGGAAAGACTGGCCTGACCTAGTTGAACGCTGCTTTGAAAACCGCGAAGCGGACGTAGGCCGGTTTGTAAGGCGACACTTGGCTAGCGCGATGACCGGGGACATGAAAGAAACGCTTGGGCACGTCTTTTCCAATAGTCGCCCTCCTACTCCCGTCGATCAACTTCATCAGTTTCTTGACGAATCCCTGGCCCGATATCAGAGCCGGATCGAGGAGCGAAAACATGAAGATCTGCCCGAACACGGCTCAATGGAGTTTGCAGCCAGCATTGACGGTGAGATCGGAGAATTTCGCGTGAATCAGGATTTCCTGAACCTGATCCAGTCGACCAACCCTAACTGGACCGGTTGGTCAGTTTTTAGCGTAGTGGGCAGCACGGATTTCCCCTCGTTTAAACCTCGGAACGTGGACGGCGCATGGGAAGCACTAGTCGACATTTTTGGTACCGGATTCATGGATGACCTGACATTCTGGCGTGTAGCACCCGAAGGTCGTTTCTACGCTTATCATGGCTTTGAGGACGATTTCAGCAACGGGGATAGAACACCGGAGCCTGGCACGGCCCTGGAGTTCGTTCTTGCGATCCTCCGTGCTTCCGAATGTCTGGCGCTTTCCCTCCATTTTGCAAAAGCTATGGGTGCCACCGAGGACGGCGTTCTGCACGCGACTTACCGTTGGAAAGGAATCAGCGGGCGCACACTGAGTTCATGGGCCAGCCCGAGAAGAATGATGCCCTCATGGTATACAGCTGAGCAGGATGAAGTGATTTCAACTATCAGTGTACCCATCGAAACCGCGCCAGCAGCACTTGGTGGATACGTCTTTCAAGCGACACGCCCACTGTTCGAGGTCTTTGACGGTTTCACTCTGAAACCAGATATCGTCGACGATATTGTTTCACGCCTGCTCAACCGACAACTCTAAATGGAATTCGGTACATGGGATCAAGTCCATTGTGTTGATAATTGGGAATTCACCTCACTCCGGAGGTTTGCAGAAGTTTCTAGTTACCGACTTTATTGAGGGTCCACGACTTGCCCGTGAAACATTCCATGAGAAGGTTATAGCAAATGGGTAAAACAGGGACATCGTGGACATGGGTTTCACATCAGAGCTGCTCAAGACGGTTACTTTTCAAGGTCTGTCCAGTACACCGGCTCGCCTAATGGCTGCTGGAGCGTCACTGGTCATCTGGGCCTTGTCAGTGTTTGTTCTGGTTGAACTGAGCTTTCGGTTCGAGGCGGCCGGCATCGCTGATCAGGTGGGGTTGGTTGCGGCTTCGATCATCCTCGTTCACTACTCACTATCAGGACGATTCTTGCTGGCGGACATTGCTACCTGGATGGCTTTGCGCACGCCGGTCGGTGTTTTGTACCGGAATGATAGGAAGATCCTCGATAGAGCACGCGAAGAGATCCTTCGCCTGGCTGGGCAACACTCTCTTGCCAGTTTCCTGCCCTACAGCAACATCAACCCCGCGGTTGCGCGCGCCGACGCCTTTGAAGTCTTCAAGCAGCAGGAAGCTGGAACACTTCAGTCGTGGTTGGATGACTCGCAGAATCTGAATACAGCCGCCTACCTGGTGTTCCAGATTGCGCTTGTTGAGCAGGCTCTGGCCGCCGGCGACTACCCAAAACCCGAATTTTAAAAGGTCACACTCCGCTGACCTTTTGATCCCCAATTCGTCGAGTGCCCTCAATAGACTGGCCAAAAGCTCAGGAGGGCGCCTTCATGTTCATAACCACACCGTTTATCAGATGGCTCGTTAACCGGCTTTTCCAGACCGGAAAGATCGACGGCCAGCAGCGTGAACAGCTTCTGTCTCAGGATCGACAGATCAATGTTGTCATCACAGGCGCCGCACTGGTCCTTTTCGCTTCACTTTTTCTCTGACGGGGTGACCCCTTGACCAATATCGTTCACGCGAACTTCGGCGGCCGGCTTTGTGATGGGCAATTTTTCAATGCCGACGTGTACACGGAAAACCGAACCAAGTACCAGTTCGAGGCAACGGCCGATTCAGCCACTGCGGCTTATTTCCGAATCATTGCTCTCGCAGTAAAAGAGGGGATTTCAGTGATTCGGCTGGTAGCGATGTTTGATGGAGTCCTGGCAGACAGAAAAGCCGATCATCCGCCCATCAAAGTATGGTCGCGTCCAAAAATTGCGTCTGGGTTGTAAAAGATGCTTTCCCGCTGGCTTCGCTCGCCCCGCTCATACCCGATCCTCGTTGTCGTGGCTGCGGCGATCGCGATGTTTGTCATCATCCAGATGGGCGATCCGGTCAGCATGACGTTTCCCCTGATGCTCTTCATCTCCGCAAAAATGGGAATTCTCTTTGCCTGCGTAGAGATCGGGCTCTCTGTGACGGGGCTTTATAAGGAGAAAGAGCGGGTGTATCGCAGCATCAGCCGAGCAATAACCGCACTGGGCATGTCGATCAGCTTCATGTTGTTGCTTGGTGCGTTTGAGCGGGCTTTGAGGTGAGGGCGGTAACAATGAACGTCATGCGTGTTACCGAATTCCACTCTGCCGACGCGGCCATAGACCGAAGTTTATTTCAGTTGCTCGAGCATTTTTCTTCGTTTTGCCTGATTGAGTGCAAACGGCAGAACGCGATTCAGATTCCTTCAGAATGCCCAGTCCTTGTTTTGGACAATCTGGACCTGGCAAGGGATCCGGAAACCATATTGGGCAGTGTGATTGCCCAATCCCGCCCGCAGGATGTTCTGATCGTTGTTGATCATCAACCAGACAATTGGCTTTTGGCTGCCGCCGGACTGAGACCAGTGGTTCACCTCGTTCTGGGCTCGACAGGCCACCTCCATCATAAACCCAACAGGCACCAGCCCGACGTTCCGGCAACTGCTTCGATTACGACGGCACTGGCTTGCCTGGAACATGCTCGAGCTGCATAGGACGACATCATGAGTGAAACCAATCAAATCGAGGCTGAAGCGAATCGGAAATCGGATCCTTTGGACGCTAGCACTCCCGTTTCATATGACAACGAAGAAGTCGTCTGGGAGGGCAGTCCATCCCAGATAGTGAATCTTGGCAGCTTTATCTTTTGGGGCCTTGTTTTTGCGGCAGCCGGCGTTGGCCTGGTGTTGTGGAACGCAGGCCTTAAAGCGCAATACACACCACTGATCGATCAAGTCGTCAGGTATTCAATCTACGGGCTTCTCATCGTTGGCGTCCTGAACGTTCTCATGTCCTACCTAACTGTGAAGTGTGAGCGGACAGTTATCACCCGCAACAAGATCAAAGAAGCGAAGGGCATTACCTCAATTTTCCGCCAAGAGTTGTTCTGCGAGATGTCAGAGGTCTCGGATATCAAGAGTCCGCCGGCAGGGCTCATGGGGCTGTTCGGTCTGTCCACGCTGGTCCTTGAAACAAAAGATGCGGATCAACCGATCATTCGAATTCGAGCGATTCGAAATCGTGATGAGCTGGTGCAGAAGATTCTGCCGATTTGGCGGAAGCTCAAAATGGACCGCAAAGGCTACTTTGGAGATAAGTGATGAAAAAACTGACCCTGTTGCTCCTTTCGGCAGGCTTGAGCACATTGGCGCTCGCCGATCCCCCTGAATACGACCGAAAGTCTCTGCGTTTGGCAACGGAAGCGAACGCCAGAGAATTGGTTGAAATCTACTACGACAAGGCTGCGGTTGGCTTGTCTGATCGAGATTTGAATGTCTTCTACAGTCGAAAATACCGCCGCTCTTTAAACGAAGTAGTCGCTCAATTGTCTCAGACGACCGGCCAAGGCACTGACATCGAGCAGCATCGTGTTCTCGAACTCGAGCGGATGAATGCAAAGTGCGAGAATCTCACGTTCCAGGACGCCAAAACCTATGGTTCTCAAACCCGGCAATCTGAACTGCATTACCTGGTGACCAACACCTGTGTGGACTACGTTCCGACAATTGCACGCACCATCGAGCTTCGCTACTCAACAGACATCGACAGCTGGCAGATCGACGAGGTAAGGGACCGGGAGCTCGTGGAATGAAGAGACTAGTCGGCTCTCTTTGTTTGGTAGGTGCCATGATGGCTGGACCGGTCTTGGCCTCCTCTGAAGCTCTTCCTGGTAAGCCGTTCCCAGAGGTTACCTTTGATCTCGTCTCGGAAATTTTCGGTCACAACCTGGACACCAGCGAAGATCGCCTGCAAACGCTGCTTTTAGCAATCGGCATGGACCACACCACGCCAACGTCGCCACATTTCGAAGAAGAGGTTGGTATCCCTTTCATTGTTCATTACGGACCGAACCATTGGGTAAACCGACTGGCCAGCGGGGACATGAGTGTTGATGTCCTGGTCAACAATGCTCTGCTTCTGCTGTTTGCAGAAGCGGATATACCGAATCGGGACAAGGCTGCCTATGACCTAATGAAAAAGGCCTCAGAACAAGGATACTGGCCGGCGGACTATTTTGTGGCCGAAACCAATCTTCTGAAGCAATTGGTCAACGGGCCGGACGTTGCCATTCCTATGGCGCCAAGCATTGAGAACAGTGGTCTCAGAGAGGTAGCGCAAGAGACGATGGACGCCTTCAGCCGATGTGCCGAAGTTGGTTTTGCTCCCTGTCGCTACCGGGTGGGCTTCTGGCTTTCCAATTCCAGGCAGACTCTTCAGGACGGTTTGAAAGTTCTTCAATCCGCCATTGACGTGAATCTGAAAGACACGCGTTACGAGGACAAGCTTGATGGCGCTCTCGTTGCTGCAGCCCATGAGTTGGCAACGCGGGGTGAAGCAATTGGTTTGGATTCAGACACCGTAAACCAGTACAGACAATTGATTGATCAATACAGCAGGAGTGCGAGCCGTCTTCTGAACTGAATGCGGCAATACCAAGGCAGGTATGAGATGAAAGATTCAGAATTTTACTGCGGCCATTTCACGGCTGATCGGTCAAATCAGCATGGATTTGATTCTATTGATGAAGCAGAGGCAAAAGCCCGTGCACTGGCCTCTGAATCCGAAGATCCCGCGATTGCTGTCTGGGACCGCTGGGGGAAGCCCTGCATTGTGATCTGGGGATCTCAGGAAATAAGGCGAGTGTCAGTGAAGCCAAATTCTCATGAGAGCGACCTGTCGAAATAGCCAAAAGAGCTGCCCCGTATTCAGCAGACTGACCGATCATTCAGCTCTAACGGTCTTTCGATTCCAGAAGTTCCTGGAGTGCCATGGGCATTCGCGCCCTCACAGTCTGTGAGATCGCTTTCTCGTGCCGTTGCCAAAGAACGCCCAGGTAAATGATGCCCAGCCCAATGGCGGTCAACATTACCGGAAACAAGACGCTGTCCTGAAAGACGTTTGAGGCAAGGTAGCCAAGGTAGCCACAGCTGCCAAGAGCGCCGAATATCACGAAGACACGACGCACCAGAAGAACACCCACCCCGATCATCAGAAGGTTGATGCAGAAGTAGAGAAACTTCGACAATTCGCTGTCTGATTCTTGGGCGGACAGTCCCCCCCAAAAAGCAACGACGCCGAACAGATACAGCCAAAATGCGTAATCCGCTGTATGCCTGGAGCGGATATCCACCCAGAACGCGATCCCTATGACCAACAAACCAGAATAGAGAGAGACGAGGGCGCGCAACTCCCAAGTCATCTCGCCACCCGTTAAGACCGAGGTCAGGTCCATCGTCAGATACCAGAGCGTAAGGGCGATCGGCATGATCAAAAACGGGTATTTGTACTTCCAGGCAACCAGGACACCTACGGCCAACGTGCCCAGCTCCATAAACAACCAGTGCCACTGGATGTAACGATGGTAATCCCGGTAGACCGAGTCGTCCGGCCATACTCCGAGCCATTGTTGAAGGCCATAAATTGCCAGTGGCGTCAGACAAACGACAAAAGTCGCGCAAAGACCGGCGGGAATAGGGAGTTCTCTTTGCTGAAAATGATGTGTGAGCTTCAGTCCCACGCCGGCATACGCGAGGGCTATGAAAAAAATACCGGCGCCACCGAAAGACTCCCATGCCAGGTTCATAAACAGTGTCATCGCGCCTATCGCGATTAAACCGCCAAGGTAGTAAAGAACGTGTGTGAATATAAAGCGGGGGCGACTTTCCGCCTTATCCGCGAGGAACTGGAACAAGGCTTCGGATTGCTGGCTTGAGATGATGCCCTGGTCGACGGCTTCATCCAGATTCTTTCGGTTTATGTCCACCGAAGACGCTCCTGTCTTCTGCAATTGATAAGGGTAGGTACCGTGTTCGATGGCCACCGGCCGATCACACTTCGGTCGAACCTACCCATTCATCGCCGAGAAAAGCATCCAGTTCTGATGTCGTCAGATGAGCTGTGCACGTCTCCAGAAGAAGTGGTGTCCATCCGTCTGCCGGTGCCGACATGTTGAACACGATGTTCTTGTGCGCGTCCGTGACGGTCAGTGGCAAATGAGCAATAGGGCTCAGGATGTCAGGCTCTCGGGGATTCGCTCGATCAACAATAAAGCAGATTGCCACGTCAGGCACCCAGAATCTGCTGTAAAGCTTGAGCAAGCTGTTCTGGGGTCTTGTAGCCTTTGATCAGGTAATCCCGACCAGTTTTGTGATCGAGAATTCTCAGAGCGGGTGTCCCGGTAATACCCATTCGCGATCCCTCCCGATAATCTTGGGTGATTCGGTCTTGGTGAGCATCAGATTGAAGACAGAGCTCCATCGCTTTCCCACTCAAACCCATTGATCTGGCAAACGTTGGCAAATCACCGACCCCCTGACCATTACTTCGCGTTTTCTCGAAAAACTGATCGAGAGCCGCCCAGGCAACACGATTGCCATAGGACTCACGCACGCATTCAACGGCCTTGGCCTGCATAGCCGCCGCCGGGTTATGCCCGCTTAGTGGGAAATGCTTGAACTCCCAATTGACGACGCCTTGGGAGTTATCAACGACGGATTTCAAACCGCCATGCATTTTTCGGCAAAACGGGCATTCAATATCGCTGAATTCCTGCATGGTCAGGCGAGCGTTAATGCTGCCGTAGACGAGTCGATCTTCCGGAACTCTGGGAGAGGCCAGTTCGTAATCCGCTATCAGCGTCTGAAATTTGTCCTGTGCCCGCCTTTGTTCAGCGACATCCAACCGTTGATCCACGATGGACACAATTTCATTGGACGTGAGGGCCTGTGTGGCCTGAGATCGCTCTTGTTTGAGCGTTTGGATCTCTGAGAACTGATAGGCGTGGCTCACCGAGAGGACGCCAAGCGCTGCGAAAACAGCGACCTGCGTGAATTTGGGCATAACGGGAAGGTCCATAGTAGGTTTTCATCATCCTATCGGCTCAGGACCACTTAAGAAGGTTCAAAAGGTCAGGGGGTCATGACCTTTTGTTTCCCGAACAAAACCTTGCTGGGCAGTAAAATTTACCGATATTTCCAAGAATAGGAATGACAGGTGAGCGAGGTCATTATCTTCGGGATTTTCATACAGTTTCCCTGGCTCGCCGCCTTAATAGGGACTGGATTCTTGATCGCATGGCGGCATTGGCGCGTTCATCGATCGCTGCTGCTTCCCGCTTCCGCGTGGCTTGGCTGTAGCGTTTATGAAGCGATGGTGCACGCGGGAATAATTTGTCCAGCCAGCTGTGACATCCGGATAGATGCCCTGGTTATATATCCTGCTTTGGCGGTTGTTTCGCTGATTCCCTTCATCAAGTTAGCGCTCTCTGACCTTGTCGGCGCCCAAAAAGGTAGGTTCTAAACATGACGACACGGGCAAGTGGAATCGTCATTGCTCAGACTGCAGTTGAAATCGGCGGCGATATGGCAACCAGCTACCTGCCTGTAGGCTATTCGGGACGCTGTGCAATTGTCGCCGATTCTGACTCAAAGGTTATCGCCGTTCTGTCATCCGGGATTGAGGCCTTTAGAGTGGCGGCATACGCAATCACTCCTGATGGAGGCTACGGCTCGGTGAACATCCAACCAACGGAGCTAGGTGAAACCCATGAGTCTCTCCTAGACTGGATCGAGGTCGGCCCAAAAATTAGGTGTGCTGTTGAAGATTGAACTGCTGTTTCTGGCTTTTGCTGCCTACATCATTCTCCAACTTGTCAGTTTGAGAGTTCTTCGCGGCCATTGGAGGTCCGCTGCCGTCGTTTCAGCGGTCATTGGTGCTCTTATCAGCGCCTATACAATCGTCGCATTCATTCTGGCCAGCAACCTTTGGCCGCTGATGCTGCTATTGTCGGCTCCCTGGATGTTGCTCTATGTCGTTGCTTTGTTGGTCCTGAACGCTCTGGCTGGGGCAACGTCTGCCAGTAACGGAAATCGTAGTTCCCAACCAAAACCATGAAAGAAACTGTCCTGAAATTGCTGGGGTGGGCTGAGTTCCGCGCTCGCATGAAGCATCGCTTCAATCCCGGGCCCGTCGATACAAGCCAGTTTGCGGACCATGTTGCCAGTAAGATTCCATGGTCGCCCATGGACACACGAAGCGTACTTCTTCGTCGAAGACTGGCACCAGTTGGGCCATTGGCTCTGACATTCGCATTGCCGCCCTCTCTGAAGATCCTGCTGACTCTGCTACCTGTTCTGATCACGCTGCCGATGATTCTGGTTGTCGATACCTGGAGCACCATCGCTTTTATTACACCGTTCATCCTGGTTCCCAGTTACCTCACAATTGGCTACATCCTCTATCGCTCGGCGAGTCGTCCTGTGTTTGATCGGAAATCAGGAACCTTCTGGAAAGGTCCAAGCCAATCCCGGCACAAAGTTGCAGTAGCGCTGGCCGACATTCATGCACTTCAGCTGATTTCTTACTTTTACTCAGATGGCGAACTGAAATCAGCCGGTGTTGTTTATCAGCTGAACGTGGTCGTCAGCGACAAATCTCGACGCGAAGTTTTCACACAACGCCAACCTTTGACCTCGGCTGGAAGGACTGCGCTCATGGATGATTGCGAACGCCTGGCTCGATGGCTCGGAGTTCACCTTTGGAATGCTATTCATGAATTTGATCGATAGGCTATGGACGATTAAGGTCTGAGAATCTGATTCAATAAGGGACTCTTTAATGGAGCAACGTAAGGCTCGTGTGGTCATTCCCGACCATCTTTCGTTCTCAGATCTCGGGCTGAAACGCCCAGAGACAGGCAAAATTGAATTCGAATGGGACGTAGTCAAACAAATCTGTGAGAGCAGCGAGGGACTTCCTCTGAAGAATCTCGAAGAAGGCCCTGAGGACAATATCGTCGGGTTGATTCTCGGCTGGTATATGGTGATTCGAGAGAATGGTGGAGAGACAGATCCTGTAGCCGAAGAACTCCTGGCTGAAGTGATGGAGAAAAGGGGCGAGTCCGTTTCCACGGACGATGAATCAGGACGTACTTGAGCTGCACCGAACCTCAGTTTTGACTATTCCAGGTACATTAGGAACTAGAAGCCTTGATCAATGCAGTAATTAAGATCGTCGTATTTGTCCTTCTTGCCGCCTTAAATCCAGCTTTCGCATCTGTTGTTAAAATGTCGAGCAGCGGGATTTGTCACCCACCGCAGAGCAGCTGGTACGACCGCACCAAAAACTTTCAGCCGTTTGGTTCGGTCGAAGCCTGCCTTGCAGCTGGGGGACGCCTGCCAAAAGGAATCGCTCGTCCTTCCGCCAGTGACCGGCGAACAATTAAGCCCTCTGATTCAGGGAGCTACTCCAGAACTGCCTTTGGCCACGGATGGGATGATTCTGATGGTGATTGTCAGGACAGTAGGGCAGAAGCGCTCGTTCAGATGTCATCAACACCGGTCAGATTCGCAACAGATCGACGCTGCCGGGTCGTGACCGGCAGGTGGATAAGCCCTTTCTCGGGAAATGTCATTCAAAATGCGTCTGAAGCGGACATCGATCATGTCGTTCCATTGAAATGGGCCTGGGATCGGGGGGCCAATCACTGGAGTGACGCAAATCGAGAACGGTTTGCCAATGACCCCGTAAATCTTCTGCCGGTCGAGGCATCGCTTAATCGTAGTAAAGGTGCAAAGGGGCCCACGGAATGGTTGCCGCCGTCTGGTCAGTGTTCTTACGTGGCGCGGTTCTCGAGAATCACGAAGAAATACCAGCTAGAACCTCGACCATCCGAGACTGTGTGGATCCAAGACTTTCTGCAGCGTTGCCGTTCATGACAACTATCGATCAAAGTTCAGCTGTTAAACAATAGCGAACATCGAGCCAGAGCTTTCCTCCAGAGCTGACGACTTAATCACAGCCAGTTTATCCAGTGTGATTGGCGGAGCAAATTGCAGGCGCTGCCGCCGTAAAGATAGTGCTCAATATATCGGGGTAAGTCCAATATCGATCGATTGACGTTCGTGAAATCGGCGCAGAACCTGGGCTTCAGTCTCGATGAGATTATCGACTTGCTTCGGCTGGAAGATGGTGCCTACTGCCAGGAAGCCAGTGTCCTGGCCGAGCACAAACTGGAGTCCGTGCGTGGAAAGATCAAAAAGCTGGAGAGGATTGAAGGTGTTCTGAGCGATATGGTCACCCGATGCCATATTCAAAAAGGGGATGTTCAATGTCCTCTAATTGCGTCATTGCACACTGGAATCAGTGAAGCCCCAGAGGTTTGAGTGGGATCGTTGTTGAGATTCTAGAAGCGGGGCACCGGGACCTCCGCTTTTAGAAAAACATTAGCCGAGCTTTCCCAGCACTGGAAATGTGGACAGCATCCAGGTGGCAAATAGAGTCATTTGACCGGTTAACACCATCACGCCCATGACAATCAAAACCAAACCAGCTAGCGCTCTCAGAAACCTACTCCAGCGGCTCAAGCCGCGCACGCGCTTGCGGAAATGCTCAATGAACAGGGCGGTCCCAAGAAAAGGCAACGCCAGTCCCAACGAGTATATTGCCAGATACAGCATTCCCGTTTCGGCGTTGGCATGCGTAGAGCTCAGAGCCAGAATGGCACCAAGTATGGGGCCGATACAGGGCGTCCAGCCGACGGCAAAGGCGACGCCCAGTACAAAGGCCGCCGTCGGCCGCCCACCTTCGAGTGTCTGCCCGAGGCGCCAGTCACGTTGCAGAGCGGGCATGCTCCACCAACCCAGCATGAACAGCCCCATCAGCACAATTAGTGTGCCTGCCACCAGGTTGGCTTCCTGACGGTAGGCCATCAGCCATTGGCCCAGGAGGCTGGCGCTCGCACCGAGCGCGACAAAAACCAGGCTGAATCCCATCACAAAACAAAGGCTCAACCAAAAAGCCTTCAACCTATTTGAGGCTTCGCTTACCGCGCCGCCGGTCACAACGGATAGATAACCCGGTACGAGCGGAAGGGTACAAGGGGAGAAGAAGGACACAAGGCCGCCGAGAAAGGCGGCCAGAGTGCCCCAGGTTGCGAGGTCCGGCATATCAGAACTCGTATCGTTTGACGCTTTGAGCCATGCCGTCGGCGGTAAATGCCATCACGTCATAGTTATCCTGCCTGCCTGTTTCCATACCAGGCGTGCCATGAGGCATGCCAGGGACCGCGAGGCCGACGGCGTTGTCGCCGAATGGTTGTGACGGTGAATCAAGGTATGCCTTGATGTCGTCTGCTGGAACATGACCCTCGATCACCAAGCCATCGATGATACCCGTGTGGCAGGATGCCATGTCCCGTGGAATCTGATGCTGGATTTTGACTTCGTTGATGTTGCTTGTGTTCTCAATGGTCACGTCGAATCCGTTGTTCTCAAGATGCTCTGCCCAGTCGGCACAGCATGAACAATTGGGACTCTTGTAAACGGTAATGGCATGATCGGCTTTACCCGATACGCCGTTTTCGAGAGTGGGTTCGGCGGCGTGAAGCTGGAATCCCGTAGAAAGAGTGCTCAAAGCAAGAGCGATTGAGCCGGCAGCGATGGAGGTTCTCATAGAGTGTTCCTGTCAAATGATTTGAGTGAGGCTGGTGTCGCAGGTTTTAGCGCGTCACCAGCCATGGGCTCTTGATTAGTTATTGGCTGGATTCGTCCTGATTGCTTGATGGCGACGCTTTGTTGTGGCTCTGCATCATCTTCATGCACGCCGCCTGCATTTTGGAACGATCCTCGGCGGACATGCCGGACATCATTCCCATCATGCCGCCCATGGTCTCCATGTGTTCGCCCATCATGCCCATACCTTGCTGTTCAGGTTTGTGGGCAAAAGCGGAAACGCTAGCGATGGCGGCGGTAAGAACAGCACCTGCACCGATCATTTTGAACGTAGTGGTTTTCATCGTCATTCTCCTTACGCGCAGATCCGGACCCGTGTAGCCATTGCCAGAACTGCTTTTGTGTTCGAGCGGATATTCTTGTGCCGAGCTTTGGAGCACGGACTCGGCGGAACAGTGGTTCAGGAGCGAGAATCAGGTGGGGGCGTGAGAACGTCTGCAATAGGGCTCTGGTATTCCGCACTGATCGGTGCGGCACGAAAACCTGTGGTGAGCTGAATACTTGGAACGGAGCTTGTGCCTGTCAGCGCATATAACGGTATTAAGGGGCATTGCGCTGCGATCCGCAAACAGTTCATCTTCTCAGGATCACTGCAGTTCGTCGGTACCTTGGCGGTGCCAGATTCCATATCAGCTGGATAACCTTGACCCATTCCGCGGCAATGAGTCTCACTGCCAATCGCGTCAGTGGCACCCATTGCTACCCCAGCTAGACCCGATGGTACGGTGCCGAGCAAAAGCAGAATACTTAGCAATGCGGTGGTGACGTTTCGGAAGAGCATTGGTCGACCCGGATTAAATACCGAAGGTCATAATAAAACCCTTGAGCTGCTCATACGTCAAGCACTGGATCAGGGCAATCAAAAAAATCTTAAACCTATATCACCTCTGTGAACCAGGGCACTGAAAGTGCCTTCCCTCCCAATTCACAGAGGTAATTTCCAATGTCTGAACAATGCCCCAACTGCCTGTCCCGGAGGATTGGCAAGAATAACTACGGAAAGAAAACCGCTGGTGTGGTCGGTGCGTCTGCCGGTATCTACGACGGTTATGCAGCTGCCACTGCCGGTGCACAAGCGGGCGCCGCGATGGGGCCAGCAATTCAGCGGGGTTTAAAGAACGGAAAATTGGAAATAGCTTAGTTAAGCGTTATAAACCAGGCAGCCGAAATATCGGCTGCCACTAAGCGTGCGCCACATCTTTCCAATATTCAGCAAAGCAATGTATTTGGGCACTGGCCCTCACAACGCTCCCACTGAACGGTCGTATGCTGGATTCCAAAGTGCTGATTCAGCATTTCAGCGGCCTCACTGATCACCTGGTCGTCACTCTCGGGGTCGGGTTTCACTAGGTGAACGGTTAGCGCGTTTTCGGTGGTACTCAGGGCCCAGATGTGTAGGTGATGGGCCGATATTACTCCTGGCAATCGTTCAAGACGCTCATGGACAGCCGAAGGATCAATCCCCTTGGGAACAGCATCCACCGCCAGGTTTACGGAGTCCTTCAGTAACTGCCAGGTGCCCACAAAGATCACAACGGCAATAACGAGACTCACAATTGGATCAATCCAGGTCAGGTTGGTGAACATCAGTATCGTGCCGGAGATCACGACGCCGACCGACACTGCGGTATCTGCGGCCATATGCAAGAAAGCGCCCCGGATATTGATGTCCCCTTTCTGCCCTTTGAGAAAGAGCATCATGGTTGCGCCGTTGATCAGTACGCCAATGCCAGCCACGATCACCACGGTCAGACCAGCGACGTCGGCAGGATCTGTCAGGCGCTGAAGGGCTTCCCAGGTAATGCCACCGACAGCGGCGATCAGAATCAGAGCGTTAAACAGGGCCGCCAGAATCGTGGTTTTCTTCAGGCCATAGGTCTTTGCGTTGGTTGCCGCTTTGCTGGCCAGCCAACTGGCTGCCCAGGCCATGATCAACCCCATAACATCGCTGAGGTTGTGGCCGGCATCGGCAAGCAGCGCCAGCGAGCCGGATATGACCCCGTACACCGCTTCGATGACGACAAACAGGATGTTGAGGAACACAGCAATCGCAAAGGAGCGGTTATGGGTGTCGAAATGATGGCTGTGGTCGTGACCGTGACTGTGATCGTGCATTTTTGCCTCTATCAATGATCAACAACGATGTTGGTCTAGTTATGAACCCTGTAGCAACTATAGGGTCAAGGGAGCCGCCGATTCTTCGGTACGTTGTGAGCAACCATACTGACCGCGCTTTTTCCCAGTATCTCTGCCAAGTCTTCGGGCACCGGCATGGGTGCAAACGCGCTGACGTTGGCACGACCGGTGTTTCCGACCGGAACCCAAATTCGGGAAAAGACCAGGGCGGCAATGGTTCGAATAGACTGCCCCAGCACTTCACGAACGTCTCTTGTCCGCCACCCTAGTCTGAGCATTCGCAGATGGGTTGCAGTGTGCGCCAGAGCAAATTTCTGGCTGAGGATATGGGCTCGCTCAAGGTGAGTGAAGGCTGTTTGGAAATCGCCCGCCCATTCCGCAACGCGTGCCGCTTCAAGCTCCGTAAGATAGGACGCCTTCAATTCACTGTGCATTGATGTTCACTCCCCATGAATGGCAAACGACGGCCAAGTATCGACCACCTGACCCCGAAAGGTTCAGCTTTTCAGTGCCAGTATGCGTTTGGCACCCATCAATACGATGGCACCAACAATTCCTCCAATAATCAGATCTGGGTAGTTGGACCCGGTCCAGGCAACGAGCAGTCCCGCAAGTATTACTCCCAGGTTGATGACCACGTCGTTGGCTGAAAATATCCAGCTGGCTTTCATGTGAGCACCGCCCTCACGGTGTTTTGCGATCAGAAGAAGGCAACTGATATTCGCAATAAGAGCAACAGAGGCAACGGTCATCATCATTAACGACTGAGGGTCACTACCGAACAGAAAACGCCGGCCGACTTCAACCAGTACACCGGCGGCAAGGATCAGTTGGAGAATGCCGGCAACATGCGCAGCTCTGACCTGCATTTTGATGCCGTGCCCAACGGCGTAAAGCGCGAGACCGTAGACGGCGGCATCGGCAAGCATGTCTAGCGAGTCTGCAATCAGGCCAGCAGACTGGGCGATCAGGCCCATCGTCATCTCGACCAGAAACATCAGAGCGTTGATTGCCAGCAGTATCCATAAAGTGCCGGATTCTTCGCTTTCGTTGGTTTTAGACGATTCAGCCGCTCTGACGGACTCAGCGCTGGCCTCTTCTGACTTCTGCAAGGAAGCGCCCAGCCCCAGGGTTTCCAGTTTGCTGGTAATTGGTCCGGTTTCGCCCTGATGGATAATTTCCAGCTTTCGATTCGATAGGTCGAATGAGAGTGATTGAATGTTGTCAAAGCCCGTGAGCGCCATTCGAATCATTCGCTCTTCTGAAGGGCAATCCATTTTTGGCACGGTGTAGGTGCTGAACTGACTGCCTATTTTGGCGGTGACGGGGCTCTTAAACTCATTGCTTACGACAGCATCTTCGCTGCCACACTGTCCATTGCAGGGGGTGCTCATTTTTTTGGGGCTCCGGTTCTCGCAGAAGTTCCGTAATTTAAAACCCTGTAGTCACTACAGGGTCAATAGCTGGTTTACTCTCGTCGCAAAAAATCGGTGCCTATCTGGATAAAGATCTACAATTAAAAGCGGGATGGAGTGAGCATCTCACTTTCAGGGGAGAATTTTATGATTTCAATTAAAGGACTGATAGCAACCGCTGCGCTGTTGGGTTTTCCAGCATTCGTACTAGCGCATGGTGATCAAGGCTCATGGCAAGGGCATGGTCCTGGCATGATGATGGATCAGGAGCAAATGCAGCAGATGCACCAGAACTGGTCCCACATGAACCAGCTGATGAAACGCATTCCTGATGAAGCTTCACCGCAAGAACGACAACGATTGATGCGAGAACACAGGGAGGCGATGCAAGAGCAAATGGATTTTATGCATCACGGTATGATGGGCCCCGGCATGATGCGGGGACAACAGGGCATGATGGGAGGCAAGCACATGATGAATGGTGGTAAACCAAAAGATGGTGGTGGCCTGACGACCGATCAACAAATTCAGATGATGCAGGAGCGCATGGATCAAATGCAGCTGATGATGGAGCAAATGCTGCAATACCAGCAAAATCTAAAGGTAGAGTGATCGAGAAGCCTTCAAATACTTCTGTTTAACAGACGCTTAGTATCTGACGAGTTTGATAGGCTGACGTTTGTGAAAACGGCGCAGTAGCTGGCTTTCAGTCTCTACTATCCGTAACCTTTTACGGCTGAAAATTGGCGCTCCGGGCGCTCCGGGCGCTACTTCGAATGTTCGCTTTGCGACCAGGGCATCCTCTGAACTCAGCTAAACAAAAGCGAACATTCGAGCCAGAGCTTTCCTCCAGAGCTGCCGAGTTAATTACAGCCAGTTCATACATTGTGATTGGCGGAGCAAATTGCAGGCGCCGCCGTAAAGATAGTGCCCATGGTGCCGAGGTAAGTCCATAACCCGTATCTTTATAACGTTTTTCTGTCCATCTTTTTTTAATCCACCCACCTGTAAATTTAAAGTTATATTTATTTTTTCTTTTTCAGGACCATTTCAGAAACCAATGGTTAAATATAATCGACAACCAAATAGGAGGTTTCGATTATGAAGAACATACTTTTATTTACCGCAACAATTGCTCTCTCAACATATACATTTGCTGGCAACGTGTCACCAGATGAGAATATGAAAGCCACGCATGATCAGTCTAAAGGTAAGGGCTCCTTAGAAAACATTCTCAACAATGACGAAATGAAACGCCTACACAAGCGGATGACACGTTACAGCATGTCCGAGCCTGGGATGGAGGCTCGCGTGGAAATGATTACGACTGAAGTGGGTCGGGCCTACCACAAGGCACTGGAAAAGGCAGAGAAAAATACCGCAGGATAACCCTGCGGCCAAGTTAACTCATGGAGACGTTAACAATCTAACCATACGAACCTGAACTCAGGCTGAAATAATCAACTGATTTTAAGGTTAAAGGGGAAAGGTCATGAAAAAAGTAATGGTAATCACAGCAATCGCAGCTTTTTTTTCAACAATGGCTTCGGCCAACTCAGGCTTGGCAGACCGTATTAATGAGGCTCGCACTTATCCGAACAAAACGGTCGAAATCCGATTTACAAAAAATTTCAAAGAGCATGCTAGAACGAAAAAGAATTCAAGTAAAATAAATACCGAACACAATCAGCACAGTGAACAGAATGTAGAAACGATGAGCCACAAGCACTCATGAATCGAAGATTATAAGTTGAGAGAAATAAGAACCGACCCTGTAAGTATCGGGGTCGGTTTCATTTTATTGCCTGAACAACTGAGTATCAGAGCCCACTCCTTTCAGACCATGCTTCGTAGATCCGCTTTTCCCATTTGCTTTGGAAATAGGCGATAGCGGCTTTTTGATCGTCCCTGGAGAGCTCGTCTGCGAAGGCCGGCATTTTCCCACCCATGGGGGCGCCACCTTGACTAATTGTACCCATCAGCGTGTCGAAGGAATGGTGCCAGGCATGGCCTGTTCCGTTGAGCGGTGGCGGCGGATAGGAGCCATCCTTCAGGGTCTTTTTCCAATTGAAAGCGCCTTGGGCATTTCCGCCATGGCAGCTTGCGCAGTTGTCGTCGAAGACCACTGCGCCGCGTTCGACCTGGGCCTGTGTGTACCAGCGGTCATCCACCGTCTGTTTACCGCAGCCGCTGATTAGTGCGACAGCAAGAACGCCTGCTGAGATAGTTACCACATGCATCATTCTTGTTCCTCGATTTCCTTGCGCCTCAAATTCCTCAATTGCGGAATAAAACGGGGAGTTCTGGCTGCATAGGCTCGCCAATCGGAGCCGAACGCTTTTTCTGTTTCACGCTCCTCGTGAATAGACAGGCGCGAGTACATCCACACCAGCACCGGGAACATGGCCAGCGTCAGCAGCGTTGGCCACTGCAGGAGAAAACCGAACATGATGAGCACGAAGCCGGAATACTGGGGGTGGCGAACGTGGGCATACAGGCCGGTTGCGGCCAACTGCCCTGCCTTTTGCGCGGCATACAGGGTACGCCAGCCAGCCGCAATCAGATAAAACCCGAGGCCAATAAACACTGTGCTCAAGAGATGAAACGGCCCAAAGTGTGGGGACCCCTTCCAACCAAACAGCATTTCCAGCAAGTGGCCACTGTCGTGAGCCAACCAGTTAACGTCGGGATACTGGCTCTGCAGCCAGCCGGAGAGGAAGTAGAGCGTCAGCGGGAACCCGTACATCTCGGTGAACAGTGCCACCAGAAACGCGCTGAAGGCACCAAACGAACGCCAGTCCCGGCGGGTCTGTGGTTTGAAGAAACTGAAGGCGAAGAAGATGAAAATTGCTGAATTCAAAACCACCAGGCTCCAAAGGCCATAATCCGAAGTGCCACTAGTCATCACGCCGTTCTACGCTTTTGCCAGATTGCTCTACTTGATGGCGATGCCCTCCATGTCCGCCGTGCCCACCATGCATAAAGATGTGGATCAGTGGGCAGGCAAGCAGTATCAGCCAAGGCAAAGCGCCAAGCAGATGAACCTTGTGTTCTCCCCAGAGTAAGACCAGTGCGATAACGGCAAATATTGCCAAGGTGATTTTGAAGCGTCGATCCATGAGCGGGTCCTTTTTGAGAAAACTCAGATATGGTTATTATCGATCAGTCCACCACACCAAGCTGAAACAGGCCTGAAAACAGTTGCGTAACATGCATTCGTTTGACCAGAATCAAGGTCGAACGATTCACAATGACCATGGACGACCAATGCAAGACGTACCCCGGGGAAACCAGCGGACACCCAAATCCCGCGCCGACCGGCTCAACCGGCAGTGTTATTGCATCACTCTTGACCGAAAAGCGCTCACCGACAGCCTCAAAAAGCAGTTTTCAGAGGCCGGGCATGAACTGTCGGCGGCTCCCGAGCTCCACCACTTTTTTTCAAACACGCCGGTTTTTGTACCCCAGGCGGACATCGCAACGATGGAGCGGATCGTCCAGGCGATCGAATCGGCTACCGAGCTTCCGTCCTACCGCGAAAGGGCTCTATCCTGGGCGCCGGACATCGCCGGTTTTGATCCAGGCCCCATCGGGGCCTTCATGGGCTACGACTTTCACCTGGGCGAGAACGGGCCTCAGCTGATCGAAATCAACACCAACGCCGGCGGCGCATTTCTGAACACGGTATTGGCCCGGGCTCAACACCGATGCTGTGACCCGTCCCAGCAGACCGCTGGCACCAACCGTGCACTGGATGGGTTCGAGGACGCGGTGTTTGCCATGTTCCAGCAGGAGTGGCAACGGCAAGGTGGCGACTCGACGCCCGGTTGCCTGGCCATTGTGGACGATGCCCCTGAATCCCAGTTTATGTTCCCGGAATTCCAACTGGCCCAGCAGTTATTCCAGGCCAGAGGCATTGAGACCTTGATCCTCGACCCATCGGAGCTTGAGTATGTTGATGGCGCTCTGAGCGCCCACGGCAAGCCTATCGACATGGTGTACAACCGCTTGGTGGATTTTGGCTTGGAGGCCCCGGCTCTTGGGGCGCTGAGGCGCGCCTACCTCGACGGCGCGGCGGTCGTCACGCCCAATCCACGCGCCCATGCGCTGATGGCCGACAAACGGAACCTGATCCTGCTATCTGATGCCCAAACCCTGCGCGACTGGGGCCTGAGTGAAACCGAGGCAGGATTTCTGGATAGAGCTGTACCGAAGACCCGGCTGGTTTCAGCAAGTGATGAGGCGGAGTTGTGGAGCAACCGGCGTAAACTGTTTTTCAAACCGGTAGCGGGCCATGGCAGCAAGGGCGTCTATCGGGGCGAAAAACTAACCCGCCGCGTTTTCGAAGAGATCCTGAAGGGTGATTACATCGCGCAGAACTTCGTTCCCGCCGGAGAACGCACCCTGAGAGTGGATGGCACGGTCACCACCAGAAAGGTCGATATCCGTTTGTACACCTATGCCGGGCAACATCTGCTTGCCGCTGCCCGTGTGTACCAGGGCCAGGCCACCAACTTTCGAACGCCGGGAGGTGGCTTTGCGCCCGTCTTTGAGGTGTGAAGGTGAGCCTCAATTGGAAACATTCAAAGGGATTAAGCCGTCAGCAAAAGTGCTCGGATCTCATAGATCCTGCATTCGGCCAACCTGACGAGCCAGTCTCATCGACTCATTTTCCTCCATCGCCAAAAGAGATTCGAACAGCTCTTTTGCTTCTGGAATTTCGGCTTTTCCAATCAGCGTTTTGTAGAGATCAATAATCTGATCATGAAAGTCGAACACCTCCCGGCAGATACCATCAAAATCAAGCTTCGCGTAAGGCTCGTCACAGGTTCGATGAGTTTTGATCGGATTATGGGACAGGTAGTCGTACACCCTAGTTTCCAGTGCCTTCTTATCCCCTTGGTGCTCAAACTCGTTCACGATCCGCTCTATTTCCGATTCATGAGTTGCCAGATAATCCAACAGCGCACGGGCCCGTTCTTCTTCGTGCTTTGTTGCGCAATGGGACAGGCAGCTCGCCAGATGTGAGTGCAGATCGCGCGTCCAGTCGATCAGTTGTCCAAAGGTCTTTATATCCATATCTTTTCCCTTTTTGCTTCTCCAAAGTATGACTGACATCCAGTAGATATCCCGTCATCAAATTAGAAGTCCTATTTGCATTTCCAGTGTTCAGCTGGGCTAGGGGCTCGCCTGGCTAGTTTGCTTACCCATTGTAAACCGGAGGCACTCCAGCAAATCGACGCCTCTACTGGCTTCAGATCGATTCGACAACCTCAGAGAGCATATCCCTGACCTTCCCAGCAACCTGCTTGAGCTCGTCATTATCGATGGCGCTCATGGAAGCCACTGGATCCACTGCACTCACCTCAATACCCTCCGAAACCTCTCGAAGAATAACGTTACAAGGCAGCATGGCACCCACGCGAGGCTCCACACCAATGGCTTCCCAGGCCATGCCAGGATTGCAGGCCCCCAGAATCCGATAGGCCAACATATCCTTGTCCAGCTTTTTCTTCATGGTGGCTTTGACATCAATTTCTGTCAGCACACCGAACCCGTGATCAGTGAGGGCCTGACGCGCTCTTCTGTCCACGTCCTCGAAATCGACATCTTTGATAACTCGATCGATCGTGTATGACATAGCTACCTCCAATGATTCAGAAGTTCATTGCTTTGACCCGAGTTTCACCACCCTCAAACGCAGCGCATTCACGATCACGCTGACCGAGGACAGCGACATGGCGGCCGCTGCAAAAATGGGCGACAGCAGTATCCCGAAAAACGGGTACAAAACCCCTGCCGCTATCGGAACACCGGCGGAGTTGTAAACGAAGGCGAAAAACAGGTTCTGACGGATATTGCGCATGGTCGCCAGAGACAAACGGCGCGCCTCGACAATGCCCATCAGGTCGCCGCGTAGCAGCGTAATGCCGGCGCTTTCGATGGCGACATCGGTCCCGGTGCCCATGGCCACACCGACATCCGCCGTTGCCAGTGCAGGCGCATCGTTTACGCCGTCACCCGCCATCACGACAACACGGCCTTCGTCTTTCAGGCGCTGGACGATCTTGCCCTTATCTTCCGGCAGGACTTCCGCTTCCACTTCGTCGATATGCAGTTTTCGGGCAACTGCTTCAGCTGAAGTGCGGTTATCGCCGGTCAGCATGACCACCCGGATGCCGTCTTTTTGCAGCGCGGAAATAGCGGCTTCGGTGGTTTCCTTGACCGGATCGGCAATCGCCAGCAACCCTGCGACGTTTCCGTCGACAGCAGCAAAAATCACGGTAGCACCATCTTTTCGGAGCTGGTCGGCGTCGTCGTCAAATCGCGTGGTGTCGACATTTTCCGACTCCATGAGAAGGCGGTTACCAAGTAGCACCCGCTTGCCGTCTATTCGACCGGCAACCCCTTTACCATTCGGAGAGTCAAAGTCTTCCGCATCCGGAAGCTTCAGGTCCATGCCCTTGGCTCTATCGAGTATGGCGTGAGCCAGTGGGTGCTCACTGCCTTTCTCCAGGCCGCCTGCATAACGCATGAGACTACTGTCATCGAACCCGTTGGCCGCGACAAGCCGGGTGACTTGCGGCTTGCCCTCTGTCAGCGTGCCGGTTTTATCCACCACCACGGTGTCCACCTTCTCCATACGTTCCAGAGCTTCCGCATCGCGAATGAGCACGCCACTCTGGGCACCGCGTCCGACACCCACCATGATGGACATGGGCGTCGCCAGGCCAAGTGCGCAAGGGCAGGCAATGATCAGAACACTGACCGCTGCAATCAGCCCGAACGCCATAGGCGGTGCGGGTCCAAAGAAGGACCAAGCAATAAAGGCGACAATAGCAATCACAATAACTGCAGGCACAAACCAGCCTGCTACCTTGTCAGCCAGCCCCTGGATCGGTGCTCGGCTACGCTGGGCGCTGGCCACCATCTGAACGATCTGGGACAGCATGGTATCGCGGCCAACCTTGTCGGCGCGCATGATGAAACTGCCCTGCTGGTTGATGCTGCCGCCGATCACCTCATCGCCGGATTTCTTACTAACCGCCAGGGGCTCACCGGTCACCATGGACTCATCCACGTTAGAACTGCCTTCAAGCACTTCGCCATCCAGCGGCACCTTGTCTCCAGGGCGCACTCGGAGACGGTCACCAACCTTTACCTGATCCAGCGACACATCAGACTCACTGCCATCATCATCCAGCTTCCTGGCTGTGGCGGGCGCCAGATCCAACAGAGCTTTGATGGCGCCGGAGGTTTTTTCTCGGGCGCGCAATTCCAGCACCTGCCCCAGCAGCACCAGCACCACGATGACAGCAGCCGCCTCGAAGTAGACGGCGACCGACCCGTCTTCCTGCCGGAAGGCGCCTGGGAAGATCTGCGGCGCCAGGGTTGCCACCAGGCTGTAGATCAGCGCGACGCCGGTACCAATGGCAATGAGCGTAAACATGTTCAAGTTACGGCTAACCACGGATTTCCAACCCCGGACGAAGAAGGGCCAACCGCACCAGAGCACCACAGGCGTTGCCAACACCAGTTGAATCCAATTAGACATTTGCGGGGCAATGATGTGATCAAGCCCGGTAAGGTGCCCACCCATTTCCAGCACCAGCACCGGCAGAGCCAACACCAGGCCGATCCAGAATCGGCGGGTCATGTCTTTGAGTTCTTCCGAAGGCCCGTCGTCCAGGCTTACCTGCTCGGGCTCCAGGGCCATGCCGCAAATGGGGCAATCTCCGGGGCCTTGCTGGCGAATTTCCGGATGCATCGGACAGGTGTACATTGTGCCCGGAGCCACGGTTTCTTCCGGCTTCTGTTCTCCACTGAGGTAGTGTTCCGGATCCTCGTCAAACCTTGACTGGCAGCGTGAAGAGCAGAAGTACCAGGTTTTGCCGCCATGCTGGCTGCGGTGTTCCGCGGTATGCGGATCCACTGCCATGCCGCAAACTGGATCCTTGGCGGTGTGCTCGCCAGGTTCTTTATCGGTGTGGTGATCATGGGCGTGATGGTGCTCAGCCATTGCGATCTCCTGTTTTGTCGGAGGGCCAGTCTGCAAATGCGATGAAGTAGAGTAGAACAAGGTTGACGATGGGGATGAGTATCAACCCGCCCAACCACCCCGGGTAACCTGTTCGCTGGCAGATACGCCAAGCCGGAATCACCACCACAATGGCGATCACCAGCATCCACAACCAGTGCCCGGCCCACATGGTGTTTCCAAACATGTCATTGTTCATCATGGTAGTGCTCTCCCTGTCGAATTCTGGTATTCAGTGATGATGAGCATGAGATTCCTCCTGCCCTAGCTGCCCAGCATTGGCGGCCCTTTTAAGAAAAACCTGTTCAGCCACGGCAATCACAGCCATGGTGACAACCGCTACGCCGATCACAAACGGGTCAGTATTCAGTTTGACCCAAACGAAGCCACCAAGAGCGAGCAAATCCAGAACAATTGCCATCGTAGGCACCCACACACTGGCCTTCACATCCTTCCGCAAATAGCGCAGAACGCCCCAATGGATAGCAATGTCCATGATCAGGTAAAAAATGATGCCCAGCGCTGCAATTCGGGATAGGTCGAAGAAGGCCGTGAGGATAAGACCAAGCACCACGGTATAAACCAGCGTGTGCTTCTGGATGCTTCCCGGCATGCCGAAATGGCTGTGGGGGACCAGCTTCATTTCAGTCAGCATGGCCAACATGCGTGAGACGGCGAAAATACTGGCCAGAATGCCTCCGGCGGTGGCCATCATCGCAATGGCAACGGTAAACCAGACGCCATACTCGCCCAATGCGGGGCGCGCAGCGGCCGCGAGGGAGTAGTCCTGCGTCTTGATGATTTCCGCCAGGGACAGATTGCTGGCAACGGCAAAACCGACCAGGGTGTAGATCACCACGCAGGCTGCGATGGAAATAATGATAGCTCGCCCTACATTCCGCTTGGGGTCGATGACTTCCGAGCCGCTGTTCGTAATGGTGGTAAAGCCCTTGAACGCCAAGATGCCCAGTGCGGTCGCACCGAGAAAATTACCAATCGTTCCTGTTTCTCCCGGATCGGAAAAATCAACCGAGATCGAGTCAGCAATCCAGACCCCGACCAAACCGAAAATCAATATGCCGCCGATTTTCAGGATCCCTATAAAGGAAGCCACCCCCTGAATCATCCGATTGCCCAGCAGGTTGATCAGAAAGGCCGCCAGAATGAGCCCCACGCCGAGAATAGGCACCATGCGGCCACTGTCATCCCCGCCGAAAAGTTGCATGGTGTAGGAACCGAAGGTGCGCGCAAGAAAGCTCTGGGCGATCACCATCGAAAAATACATCAGCAAAGCATTAAACGCGGTCGGTAGCCGGTTGCCATAAGCTTTGTGCAGGTACATGCCAATGCCCCCGGCTGATGGGTAGGCATTGGAGATTTTGATGTACGAGTAAGCGCTGAAGCCGACGATCACCGCGGCAGCGAGAAACGCCAATGGGAAAAGAACTCCGGTCATCTGCGCCATCTGCCCGGTCAAAGCGAAGATACCGGCGCCAATCATGACGCCGGTACCCAGCATAACGGTTCCCGGGAGAGTAAGACTGCCTTCCTGGTAACGAGTGGTTCGGTCTTGTTCCCGACTCATTCAACCTCCTGTCATTTTTTCATGGGTGGAATTTTCGAGCAGCAGAATGGCTCATGCTTGGCATTAGCTCGGACGTTGTCGTCGGTAAACCGGTACCAGGCCAGTTTGTGCCGGGACCACCACCCCATTTTCAATCGGCCACCGTAAGCCTTGATTAGTTCCAATAATTCATCGACGGACCAGTGGGTTCCATCGTAATTGACGTGTAATTTGCCATTCGGCTTACGCTCGGCGATATCAACGCAGGGGTGGTGATTAAGATCGTATATGAGACCGTCCCATTGATCTTCTCCAAGCCCCTCGACAGCCATTCTCCGGCGCAACAAAAACTGCTCCTGATTGGTTGCTTTGTGTGCTTTGGTCATGGGGTGACACCTCTCTTCCTGATGACTTCTCCCTGTATCAAAACACTTCAACCTGAACTGCTACTGAAAACGAATACAGGTTTAAGGTGGATTTGAGCTACATCAATTCATAGAAGAAAAAGGGCCATGGGTTTCCCCATGGCCCTTCAGCATCAGAATGCGATTCGAGCGCCGATTACGGCAAACCAATCTTCTGTGCCACCGCCGCCCGCCTCGGCCAGGTCGGCGCTATCGCCATACTTACGTTCGTGCACCACACCCACGTAGGGTGAGAACGCACGGTCAATCAGGTCGTAGCTGAGCCGGAGGCCGGTTTCGGTGGAAACCAATCCCTTGCCTACGCCTATCTCTTCATCCTCACTGAACGCTACTGAGGCATCCAGCGTTGCCGCCAGAATCCAGTAGTTGGTGAACAGCAATTCGTACTCAGCGTCCAGTTCGGCTGACGTATCGCCATCCTTACTGACATACAGATTTGCGTCGATCTCGAACCATTGAGGTGCCAGCCCCGCGACGCCGAGAACAGCGTATGTGCGGTCCGGCCCCTCCGGAGTATCGAAACGCACGCCCGCTTTGGCGTCGAAGAACTTGGAGATGGGGATCTGGCCGACCAACTGGTTTTCCAGTGTTTCGTAGGCCTGCTCCTGTATTTCGTATTCACCGGTTGTGAGCAGCCGGATTTTAAAATCATCGGTGCCATAGAAGGCATCCGCATTCCAGACGCCCAGCTCCTCGTCATCGTCGCTGTAGCGGTATTCAAACTCTTCAAATTGAACACCCCAGGTTGTGAGTGGCTGTTTACGAGCGGTCGTGTCGGAGATCATTTCCTGAGCGGTCACCGCCGTCGAGAATCCGATAGAGGCAAGGAAACTGACCGCAACAAGTGATCGAATACAACTCATGCCTCACCTCCTTCTTCAGCCGCCACGTCTGTTTTGGCCTGCGTTGACTCTGGCCCACCTTCAACAATCACCTTGCGGAACATGCCAGCGGCCGCGTGATAAGAAAGGTGGCAGTGGAACGCCCACTGGCCAGGCTCGTCGACTTCGGTTTCCATATAAACGGTGGTGCCGGGCTGCACACTGACCGTGTGCTTGATCGGATTCCACTGGCCTGCGCCAACATCAAGAATTGACCACATACCGTGCAGATGCATGGGGTGAGTCATCATGGTTTCGTTAACAAACTTGAAACGGACCCGCTCACCGTATTTGAGGCGAATCGGATCGGCGTCTTCGTACTTAACGCCATTTATGCTCCAGGTATACCGCTCCATGTTGCCGGTCAAACGAAGCTCAATTTCCCGGGTCGGCTCGCGAACTTCATACAGCGGATCCTGAGCCTTCAGGTCAGCGTAGGACAGGAACTTACCGCCATTGGCTGCCGTGGGTACGAGGCCACTACCCTTGGCATAGAAGGGATCACTTGGACCTTCTTTTTTACCCATCGCCATGGAACCGTGATCCATGCCTTCCATGTTAGAATGATCCATTCCTTTCATATTTGAGTGGTCCATTCCTTTCATCGAAGAATGATCCATTCCGCCCATCCCTTCTGAGCTGCTCATATCCATGTCGCCATGATCCATACCGGCCATGCTGCCATGGTCCATGCCATGCATACCGCTCATGTCGGCCATAGTCAGGCGGGCCGGTTCACGCAGTTGCGGTACAGCCGCTTCCATACCCTCTTCTGGGGCCAGTGTTGCTCTGGCATAGCCCGAACGCCCCATGGATTCGGCGAATATGGTGTAGGCCTGCTCATCTTTCGGACGCACGATTACATCGTAGGTTTCCGCCACACCAATCCGGAATTCGTCTACATTAACCGGCTGAACATTGTTGCCATCAGCCTGGACAACCGTCATATCCAAACCCGGAATCCGGATGTCAAAGTAGGTCATCGCGGAAGAGTTGATGAATCGCAGCCGAATGCGTTCGCCCGGCTCAAAGAGTCCCGTCCAGTTCTGGTCCGGACCTTTGCCGTTGATCAGGCCCGTAAAGCCCTGCACGTCTTCAACGTCTGCCTTCATCATCCGCATGCCACCCCAGGCCATACGGTCACTGACGGTGTTCATCAGGCCATTTTTTGACACGTCCGAGAAAAACTCGCCGACGGTTTGCTGCTCGCGGTTGTAGTAATCCGGCATCATTTTCAGGTTGCGCATGATGCGGTCACCGGAATGGGGGTGCTTATCAGTCAACTGCACCACGTATTCACGATCGTAGCGGAATGGCTCACGGCCCTCGGGCTCGATGACAATGGCACCATAGGCGCCGTCCGGCTCCTGGAATCCAGAGTGGCTGTGGAACCAGTAAGTGCCCGCTTGCTGGATAGGAAATTCATAGGTGAAGGTTTCACCCGGCTTGATGCCCGGGAAGCTGATACCGGGCACACCGTCCTGGTTAAAAGGAAGGATCAGGCCGTGCCAGTGAATAGACGTCATCTCATCCAGGTTATTGGTCACATTGATCTTGACGTTTTCGCCTTCCTTGAAGCGCATAACCGGCCCCGGGGATGCGCCGTTGTATCCGATGCCTTCCTTCACAAAATCGCCGGTATCAATTTTTACCCGGTCGACCGTAAGGTCGTACTCACCGGCCATAACCAAGGCTGGCATCAGCAGGCTCAAAAGCCCTGTCAAAAAGCGTGTTTTCATCTGTTTTACTCCAAACTACACGTCATTGAAGCCGGGCCAAGAAACGTGTCTCAGCCCCGCTGATCGCGGACTTCCGCCAAGCGATTTACTCGAAATTGACCTCACCGTACATACCGGCCTGATAGTGGCCTGGCACGTTGCAGGCGAATTCGATATTGCTTTTATCAGAAAACTTCCAAATTATTTCTTTGCTTTGGCCGGGTTCCAGCAACACGCTGTTCGGGTCGTCATGCTTCATGGAATGGCCATTGCCCATATCCATATTCATCATGTCGTGGTTCAGCTTGCCGCCCTGGATCACGCCATGCTCAACCATCATCATCATTTCCTCTTGGTGAGCGTCGTGCATGTCGGGAGTGCCCACATTGAATTCATGCACGAGGTTTCCTTTGTTCTCCACCACGAAGCGAACGGTTTCGCCAGGCTTTACACTGATTTCTTCGGGCTCGTAGTAGTTGTCGTACATTTCCACTGTGATAGTGCGAGAGGCCTCCGAGGCTTTACCCGGTTCGCCGCTGCTGGCGCCATGACCACCGCCATGAGCACCGGCGGCGAGGGTCACTGCGGACATCGACATGGCCGCGGCTGCAACAATCAACTTGGATGCATTCATCTTGTCTTCTCCATTGATAAAGTGGCCGGAAATCCCGGCGTCGGTTGGCTCTGAACAAAGAGCGATGCCAGAATACGATTCACACCATCGCGCATTAACCTGAATTCTTGCTGAAAATATTGAACTAATTTGCCATTCAGGCTGAATTCAGGTTGATCAGCGACACTCCAAAGCTATTACTTGGCTCAGAGAAGGAATGTCCGATGCGATTACTGCTCGTTGAAGATGACCGTTTGCTGGCTGACGGATTAAGTGGTCAGCTTGAAAAGGCAGGGTTCAGCGTTGATACGACCTACACCGCCAAAGAGGCTGCGATTCTGGGCGAGCAGGAGGACTATCGAGCCGTTATTCTTGATCTTGGCCTACCCGATGGCAACGGGTTAGACGTTTTGAGGAAATGGAGAACCCATCAGATAGGCTGCCCGGTTCTTATTCTGACCGCCAGAGGCGACTGGCACGACAAGGTGGAAGGCCTTAAAGCTGGAGCGGATGACTACCTTGCAAAACCCTTTCAGACCGAAGAACTCATCGCCCGGCTCAACGCCATTGTGCGTCGAAGCGAAGGCCGTATTCATTCAATGGTAAAAGCCGGACGCTTCGAATTAGATGAAAATCGTCAAAGCCTGAAATCGGAAGATGGCACGGAGCACAGCCTCACCGGCACGGAATTTCGCCTACTGCGCTGCCTGATGAGCCGTCCCGGCCATGTGTTCTCGAAAGAGCAGCTAATGGAGCAGTTGTACAACCTGAACGATACCCCTAACGAAAACGTGATTGAAGCTTACATTCGCCGATTGCGGAAACTGGTCGGCAACGACACCATTGCAACTCGTCGCGGTCAGGGATATCTCTTCAATGACGCTGTTTAGCAAGCCCAAATCCGTCAAAGGCACCTTACTTTTATTGCTACTGCCAGCCGGCATTGCGTTAATGGGGCTTGCATGGCTGGTTCACGGCCTCTTACTGGACCGGATGTCCCGGGAATTCGTCGAGACACGTCTGAAAGATGAGGTCGCATTTCTGGAACACCAGATTCTTGATTCTGGCGGTCAATTGGACAGCCTCCAGACCGGTGACTACTTTCAGGAAGTCTTTCACCACGCCTTCGCCATACATTCTCCGTCCAGAACGATCATTTCCCCGGATTCCTGGGCACCGGTGTTAACGTCGTTGATTGAATCAGCAAAGGATGGAACCGTTCGTGTTCGGGATGCGGATACAGTCGAGGGCCCAAAGAACATTCTTGCGTATCGAAAGTCGTTCCAGATCGGCGATACGCCGATTGTTGTGATCGTGTCCGAGGATCTTGGCGCACTGAAACGCAGCCAGGCAGAGCTGCACGCGTGGACAGCCATCGTCTCTATTTTACTGATTCTGCTGTTGGTCGTTGTGATCTGGTTCGGTATCAATCTGTCCATGCGCCCTGTCGTCGAGCTGAAGGCCACGCTTAAGCGACTTCAGGATGGCAAGGTTTCCCGGATTCACGTCCAGGCACCTGAGGAATTTCGACCGCTGGTTCAACAGCTCAACCAATTACTCGACTCGCTGGATCAACGCCTGGAACGATCAAGGGATGCGCTGGCGAATCTGTCTCACAGCGTCAAGACCCCCATTGCGGCGGTCCGGCAGATACTTGAAGACACTAGTCGTCCGCTTTCCAACGATCTCCGCCTTCAGATGACCGCGAGACTCAATGACATCGACAAACAGCTTGAAGCCGAGATGCGCCGAAGTCGCTTTGCAGGACCACAGGTTGGGAAAAGCGCTTACCCGCTGAAACAGGCGCGGGATCTACTCTGGATGCTGGGGCGGCTCTACCCGGAAAAGTCCTTTGAACTGTCGAGTTCTCTGCCGGAGGACGCCCGCTGGCCGATCGAGGAACACGACCTAAATGAAATTATGGGCAATCTCCTGGACAACGCCGGCAAATGGTCAGATCACTGTGTGGAACTGTCACTCGTTCAACGCTCCGGAACACTGCAAATGGGTGTCATAGACGATGGCCCCGGCGTCGCAGACGCTGAAATCAGCAAGCTGGGTCAACGGGGATTGCGGCTAGACGAGCAGACGCCGGGCCATGGCCTTGGGCTGGCAATTGTTCGGGAAATTGTCGAGCGTTATGGTGGAACACTGCGTTTTCCCACGATCCCGGAGCGCGGCTTTTCGGTGGTGGTCAACCTCCCAAAGTCAGCATCAGTGATCAGTCATTGAACCGCCCATTTGGGATGCAAGCTATCAGAGAGCTGGGCAAAGTTTTGCGCTCATGTATTCGATGTTCGCGATCATTTACCATGTTTAATGCCTATCACCCTTGGGAGGGGTGGTATTCTCTGTCCTCAATGAAATCCAACCACAGACTCTTCCCATTAGATTTATGATTTCAGCCATCCACCAGAGAAAACTGCTTCCGACACTCGTCATGCTGTTTGCATTGGCGGGCCTATCAATGTCGGTGATTGGCGAGTCTTTCTCTCACGGTGTGGCTGAGCTGGCAGGCGATTGGGAATCGCAGTCTGACGGCCAAACGGACAGTCATGGTGCGCATGGACACACCCACGATTTTGACGAAGAGCCAGAGACATCATCAGTGCATCATGATGCTGGCAATCATACCCACGAGACCATGGACCACCTCAGGGTTCCGTTTGTTTCCCAAAGCCTGACCGTTCTCCGGCAGCCCGTACCCTTTGCCGGAGGTTCGCCCCGCAGTTTGCGCTATCGGCTTGAACGCCCTCCAAAAGTTCTCCTTTCCTCTTGATTCTTGCCGCTTAGGCGGCCCGAGAAAACACATTCGATTGGAGTCTTTATGTTGTCAAACTTGCCTGGCCGATGCCGTGGTGTGTCCTCAACGGGCACAGGCAATCGTCTACTCTGGATATTTCTAACTTTGGGCTTGCTGGGTCTGAGTACCGATGTACTCGCTCATGCCGTCGCCCAGGGCGACAAGGGGTACATCCAGGAAATTACCGGGATAAACCTTATTTCGTTCATCTATCTGGGGGCCAAACACATGGTCACCGGATATGACCACCTGCTGTTCCTGCTGGGTGTCATTTTCTTCCTCTACCAGATGAAGCACATCGCGATCTACGTGAGCCTGTTTGCCTTGGGGCATTCCACCACGATGCTGCTGGGGGTTTACTTCAACGTGGGCATCAATAGTTACATCATTGATGCGATTATCGGTCTGTCCATCGTCTACAAGGCACTGGACAACATCGGTGCCTATCAGCGGTGGTTTGGTTTCCAGCCCAACACCAAAGCCGCCACGTTGATTTTCGGGTTCTTCCATGGCTTTGGTCTGTCCACCAAGATCATCGAATACGACATCTCACAGGACGGCCTGATTCCGAACCTCCTCGCCTTCAATGTGGGCGTGGAAATCGGACAATTGATCGCCCTGGCCATGATCCTGATTGTCATCAGCTTCTGGCGAAAAACCGACGGATTTTTCCGCCATGCCTACACCGCCAACGTGGCCATGATGAGTGCAGGTTTTCTGCTCTTTGGCTATCAGCTCACCGGTTACTTCGTCGCCTGATTCTGGAGATTTTTTATGTACAACACCGATATTCCCAACCGTGAAGAACTGCCCAGCACTGCCAAGCTGGTTCGATCAACCATCATTGCGGCAATTGTGGCGTTGGTTCTGCTTGTAACCGTGGTCATGCCCGCCGAATACGCCCTGGACCCAACCGGCGCAGGTCGCCTTTTGGGCCTGACTGAAATGGGTGAGATCAAGGAGCAGCTCGCCGAAGAGGCTGCTGCTGACGAAGCTGCTCAGATGGTTGCTGTTCAATCCTCAACTGAGCGAGAGGCCCCGGAAGTCAAAGAACCTGTCGTGGCTGAAGCCGTTAAGGAACCAGCTCCCTCGCCTGAAGCAGAAGTTGCACCTGCCGAGCCAGAACCTGCGCCTGCACCAGAAGTTGTGGAACCGCAGTGGCAGGATGAAGTGCGCGTGGTTCTCACACCGGGAGAAGGCACAGAGTTCAAACTTACTATGGAGGAAGGCGCTACAGCCCGATTCTCCTGGGTATCAGAGGGTGGCCCGATCAACTTCGATACCCATGGTGATGGAAGTGGTCAGTCAATTTCCTACGAAAAAGGCCGGGGCGTGCTTGAAGACGAGGGCGAGTTGGAAGCAGCCTTTACCGGCAATCACGGCTGGTTTTTCAGAAACCGGAACGACAACGACATCACTCTGGTACTACGTACTGGGGGAGACTACGGACAGTTAAAGAAGATGTTGTGATTAACATTAGACAAATGTAACGACTTCCGGTCCCGTGTACTCACGGGGCCGGATCCTTTTGAGCAGCTAAATAGTGCTTGCCGGCTCATCTTTCGGTGTAACTTTCAAGCTTGTACCGAGCGACATGCGAGACTCAGAACCTGGTCGCAATAAAGTGCGCCTGAATGTTCGCTTCGCGACCCTCCACCACCTCGATTTCCTAAACAAAAGCAGACCTTCGGTGGGCGGCAAAGACGCCGTCTAGTTTTTCGCTTCGATAATGTAGCCCCAAAGGGAGAGGAAACGATACGGCATTGGGAATTGGGAGAAGGTCACAGAAGTGAACCCTGCTTTTTGAAGTGCCTCTTCAAGTTCTTGCTTGCTATAAAGGTTTGCTTGCCACCATCGGCCGATAAGCGGACGTGTGAGCCAGTTCCTGCGGGTGATAAAGAGAACGAATTTTCCATCTGGCTTTAGTCGTAAACGAAGCGCTCGAAATCCTTCGCTCAAACGTTCTGTTGGAAGGTACTCGAACATCGATGCCGCAACGATTAGATCGTAATTGCCCCATTCAGCCGGCAAGCCCTGAGAGTCGAGCACATCTGCCTGTGCAATGTCGACGTTGTGGATAGCACGCTTTTGAAGCTTGGAACGAAAGCGATCAAGCATCGCCGGCGTCAGATCGAAGGCCTGAAGCGAACCAGGCACTATGCCCTTGCTAAGCAACGCGTCTCTAAGAGCGAGCGTTGCGATTCCAGAACCGCACCCGGCATCAAGCACACGAAGGCCTGACCGAAGGTGTGGCGAGCGACGGAAGTACGCGCGGATACCCTGGGGGTAGCACACAAGATTCACAAACCTAGCGTAAGTACTCACGCGACTGGTATACAAGCGAACGGGGTCCATAAAACAAAGGGTACCTTCACAAATGACTCTCGCATAGATGGTCTGTTTATGTGTATCGGGATAAGTCCACAAGAGGTTGATTGGTTCTGAAGCTAACCCTTTTGGCCTCTTGTCCCAATACCTCCCTCATGTAACGAAGCAATGAGCGGGCACGCGATGCTGTCCGGCTGTGCGTGGCATTGACTGACCATATCGCTCAGAGCCATCTCAATTTTGACCAGCCTTTCGATCTTTTCACGCACATCCTTCAGCTTGTGCTCGGCGAGCGCACTGGCTTCCTCACAGTGGGTGCCATCTTCCAGCCGTAGGAGGTCGCTTATCTCATCGAGACTGAAACCCAGGTGCTGCGCCGTTTTCACAAAGGTCAACCGATCAATATCGGCGAAACCGTAGCGTCGAATGCCACCCGGAGGCCGCTTGGGTTCCGATAACAGACCACGTCGCTGGTAATAGCGGATCGTCTCTACATTTACGTTGGCCGCCCTGGCCAAGCCGCCAATAGTCAGTGAATTAGCTTTATCCAACATGATGCTTGACTCCGTACTTGACTACGGAAGTAACCTTATCTCATCAAGTCCATGGGCAACAGGTGTAAACGTCATGTCGAAATTCAAATCTAAATCCGGAGGTGCTTCTCTCGCTGTCGGGGGGATGGCTGGAATTCTCGCCTCGGCTTGCTGTCTCGGGCCATTGGTACTTATCACTCTGGGCGTTTCCGGTGCCTGGATCGGCAATCTGACAGCTTTGGAGCCCTATCGACCGCTGTTCATTGGCGCGGCCATCGTCGCCATGTACCTCGCCTGGCGACGAATCTATCGCCCTGTAGAGCAATGCTCACCCGGTGAAACGTGTGCGATCCCTCAAGTCCGAAAGACCTATAAGATGATCTTTTGGGTAGTTACGGCTCTGGTACTGGTCGCTTTAGTGTTCCCTTACATTTTGCCCCTATTCTACTAAACGGAGATTTTCCTCATGCGTAAACAGCTTGTACTTGCCATGTTCCTCACTTTGCTCAGCATGTCCACCTGGGCTGCGTCTCAAACAGTGACGCTCTCGGTGCCTGACATGACCTGTTCCGCCTGTCCGATCACCGTCAAGCTGGCCTTAAGTAAGGTGGAAGGGGTGTCGCAAGTTTCCGTGAGCTACCCTGATCGAGAAGCCGTCGTCACCTTTGACGATGCGCTCACTTCCATAGAGGCGCTCACCGAGGCCACGAGCGACGCTGGTTACCCCTCCACTCCCACGGCCTCAGAGGCGACCCCGGAGGGGCAATGAAGAATCCGAAGAACCTGCTCAGAGTTGGCATAGTAGGCACTATTCTGGTTGCACTATGCTGCTTCACACCGATTCTGGTCATTCTTATGTCCACCGTGGGACTGGCCGCCCTGACGGGCTATCTCGACTATGTGCTTCTTCCGGCACTGGCGGTATTCATCGGCCTTACGGTCTATGCGTTCTGGCGGAAAAAACACTATGACGCCAGCTACGAGAGCAATTCCAAAGCTCCAAGGAGTTTCCCGAGTGAAAAATGACCAAAAACTGCATATTGCTGTAATCGGCAGTGGCGGAGCCGCCATGGCGGCTGCCTTGAAGGCAACAGAGCGCGGTGCCCGCGTCACCCTGATTGAACGTGGGACCGTCGGCGGCACCTGCGTAAATGTTGGCTGCGTGCCCTCGAAGATTATGATTCGTGCAGCACATATCGCGCATCTTCGAAAAGAAAGCCCTTTTGACGCGGGCATCAGTGCTGCGGCTCCTGAGGTAGACCGAGCGAAACTGCTTCAGCAACAGCTTGCACGAGTGGAGGAGCTGCGTGACACCAAGTACGAAAAGATACTTCGAGAACACAAGGACATCACAGTCCTGAACGGTGAGGCCCGGTTTCTCGACACCAATAGCCTGTTAGTCACGTTGGCTGAGGGTGGTGAAAAACCGGTTCATTTTGATCGCGCCTTTATTGGAACCGGAGCCAGACCGGCAGAACCGCCAATAACGGGGCTGGCAGACACTCCTTACCTGACATCAACCAGTGCCTTGACGCTGGATACCGGCCCCAAACGGCTGATCGTAATTGGTGCCGGTTTCGTTGCCTTGGAATTGGCTCAGGCGTTCGCCAGACTCGGTAGCAAGGTTACCGTTTTGGCCCGGAGCCGTGTGTTGTCCAGTGAAGATCCCGCGATCGGAGAGGCCATAGCGGGAGCGTTTAATCGGGAAGGTATTGAGGTGCTTAGCCAGACCCTGCCCAGCAACGTGGACTATAGCGACAACGAGTTCATCGTCGAGACGCCTGCCGGCACCTTACGAGCCGATCAGCTGCTGGTGGCGACCGGTCGAACTCCCAATACCGAGGCCCTGAACCTGGCGAGCATTGGCGTGGAAACCTCACGCGACGCAATTCAGGTGGATGAGCATCTGCAAACCACGGTCCCCGGAATATACGCTGCCGGAGACTGCACCAATCAACCGCAGTTTGTCTATGTCGCCGCTGCCGGAGGCAGTCGGGCCGCCATCAACATGACGGAAGGCGAGGCCAAACTCGACTTCAGTGCCATGCCTGGGGTCATGTTTACCGATCCTCAAGTCGCCACCGTTGGCCTCTCTGAAGCCGAAGCAGTTGCTCGGGGTTATAGCGTGGACACCAGGCTGCTCGACTTGGAAAACGTGCCGCGTGCGCTAGTAAACTTTGACACCCAAGGATTTATTAAGATGGTGGCAGAGCGCAACTCAGGCCGTTTGCTTGGGGTGCAGATTGTCGCAGCGGAAGGCGGTGAAATTATCCAAACGGCAGTGATGGCGTTACGAGCAGGTTTGACCGTTCAGGAAATCGGCGATGACTTGTTCCCTTATCTGACCATGGTTGAAGGATTCAAGCTCTGTGCGCAAACGTTCACCAAGGACGTAAAACAGTTGTCCTGCTGTGCCGGTTAATCGCTCCGGCTCTGGTCAACGCTAGCATTGTCCATAATTTGAACGTTCGCTTTGCGAGCCAGGCTAGCGAGCGGAAAATCCTTTTCTGAATCATAATTAAAGGCCTGGCAAGCCCCGATACCATAAACGCCCGATAGCATTACACGGAATTACGCGGGAAACTACAGAGAAAAAATCTATCCCGGTTTTCGGATATCGGTCATGATCACTCTGCCTATGACTGTTTACTGATTTGAACAATCAGGGCAGATTGGAAGCAATCAAGCATCACATAACGCGCAGGAAGCAAGTGAGATGGCTAAAGGCAATGGAACCAGAAAATATTCAGCACTGGCCTTGAGCGCGTTGATGTTATCCGGATGCATGGATGGTCACAACAGTCGCTACAGCGTCGACAACTGGCCAGCCAGTTTCAGCAGCGAAGGGGAACGCCTCTATTTCACTGGCGTTTCCAGCTCCGGTGAGAGGATCCGCCCGGTTGGCGGAAACCATCATATGCAGATGCACGGGGGCGGTTGTGCCACCTGCCATGGTTCTGAAAAGGAAGGCGGCGCCATCATGTGGCCGCGTTTCTGGGTGATGGCTCCGGCTTTAACCGACGCGGCGCTGCAGAGCGAACACGATGACGGCCACAACCATGCCTCTTATGACGAGTCATCGCTAAAAAAGGCCATCGTGAACGGTATTGGCCCCGATGGTGAGCCATTGCACGCTACGATGCCACGATGGAAAATTTCGGAGGAAAGCTTGAACGCGCTGGTTCACTATCTGATGGGTGAGCATTCGCATTGAAGCGTGGTTTGAGCGTGCTCAGTTTTTTATTTGCCCCCCTCGCCAAGCATGACACTTCCGGGCCTCAAACGGAGCCCTTTTTCATTGCCTTCGTCGGCCATTTTGAATGTTCGCTTTGCGACCGAAGCGAATATTCACGCTGAGTCCTGCCGGTCCTGACCCCACCTAAGGAGAAAGCTGTCTGGCTAAAGGCGAGCAGGTCAGAATGACAAATACTGTCAGAGGCGGTTGTAGCTCTTAGAGCCATATTTCCAGCCATGAATTGCTCCCACGGACGAGTGGTCTCGTTCGGCAATTTCTGTGTCCAGTAAGCAAAATGACGCGTTCAGGGCAAAGGTCAGAATTTTTGCGCTCAGAAAAATACCCGCAAAAGTCTGGACACACCGTGGACACAGTTTGGACACAGACCCAATTTCATGTGCCAAACAGGACAATTTCATAAGCAGTGCAGGGGTCGTTGCCTGATTCGACGCTTGAGCGTCTGCAGTTTCAGTATACGAGGATGAAAAGGAAGATTGCGCGGTGTAACTTGTTGAATTGCCATTGAAATGGCCCGCCCGTCAGGATTCGAACCTGAGACCTTCGCCTCCGGAGGGCGACGCTCTATCCAGCTGAGCTACGGGCGGATTTCAACAAGTTTGGCATGTTTGACCGTTGCCTTCGGTTCCGGATTTTTTCTCTGACCCTTGCCTCCGGAGGGCAACGCTCTATCCAGCTGAGCTACGGGCGCTTCGAGCTCGACGATGACTCGCCGATTTCGAGTGCGCAATCTTACGTGCGTAGCGGGTGTCTGTCCAGCCCCCGGCGGCAAGTCCTGACCTCAGTTCTGGGGTAGTCGCTGCTCGGGGGTAATCGATACCAGATTGTTGTCATTGCTGAAGGTGACCTCGCCATCCTGGATGGTCACCTGGAAGCTCATGGACCGGTCCGCGAGCGCTGCCAGGGCCTCAGTGCTGTCGCCGGGTAGGTGAACAATGGTGAGGTTGTCGAAACGTTCCAGCTTGCCGTGATGTTTGTCCCACCAGACTGGGAATGCGCGATCGCCATAGGTGTAGAGGATCACTTTCCCGGCGCGGTTGCAGGCCTTCCTTATTCGGTCTTCTTCTGGCAGGCCAAGCTCGATCCATAATTCAATTTCGCCGGTCAGGTCTTTCTGCCACAGCTCTGGCTCATCATCGGTGCTCAGGCCTTTGGTAAATTCGAGGGTGTCGCTGGCGTTCAGGGCAAAGGCAAGCAGCCGGATCATCACGCGCAGGTCCGTTTCCGACGGATGCTGGGCGATGGTCAATTGATGATCCGAGTAGTAGTGACGGTCCATGTCGGCGATGTTGAGCGTCGCCTTGAGGATGGTTGCTTTGAGCGCCATGGGCTTCCTGCATTGGTATCGGGATAGGGGTTTGGGCTAGTGTAATGCAATTCTTTCCCGGGTGAGTGTAAGCGCATGCCGATGTTGCGTGGTTTTCTGGTTCTGGTGCTGTTTTTTATTCTTGGCGAGTCTGTGCGCCTGCTGCTGGCGTTGCCGGTGAGTGGCGGCGTGCTGGGGATGGTGGTCATTACCTTCACGCTGATGCTTAAAGGCAACGTGAGTGATGATCTTGCTCGGGCCAGCCAGGGGCTTATATCGGTGCTGGTGCTCTTGATCATGCCGGGGGTGGTGGGTGTGTTTTTCACGGCGAACCAGTTCTCCGGGCAGTGGCTGGCGGTTGCGGCGGCATTGCTGGTGGGCACCTTTCTCAGTGTGCTGACTACCTTGTTGTTGATGAAGGCGGTGACGAAAAGAGGCGTTAGCGATGGTGAGTGAGCTCCTTGCGCGCTTCCAGGCCCTGCCGGAGTCGCTTGCCGCCACCCCGATTCTTGCGATCGGTTTGACCCTCGGTGCCTTTTTTGCCGGCAACTGGCTGTTCTCCCGCATTGGCCGGCCTATCTGGCTGCCGCCGGTTGTTTTGTCTGCGTGTCTTTTATCTGGCTTCATCGCGTTGGCGGTGGATTACCAGGATTACCAACAGGGCGCGCGCTGGCTGACGGTGTTGCTGGGGCCTGCCACCGTCGCACTCGGGATTCCCTTGTACCAGCAGATGCACCATATCCGTGCCATGTGGCGCCCGATTGTGGTCACGCTGCCGATTGCCGCCACCATGGCGGCGGTTTACGCCGTGGTGATTGGCTGGGCTCTGGGGGCCACACCGGAGGTCCTGGCATCGCTGGCGCCCAAGTCGGTTACTGCGCCTATCGCCATCGGTATTACCGAGCAGTTGGGCGGTTCGGTGCCCCTGATGATGGGCGGGCTCCTGATCACGGGCGTGGTGGCAACCCTCTTCGTTGACCTGCTCGCGCGGCTTTTGCCTGTTGAGGACGAACGGATTCTGGGCTTTGCCCTGGGGCTGAATGGCCATGCCATCGGAACCGCGAGGGCGTTTGAAATCAGCCATAGCGCCGGCGCGTTTGCGTCTCTGGGAATGGGACTTACCGGTGTGTTTACTGCCCTGATCCTGCCTCTGGTTTTCCGGCTGTAAGTCTGCGCCAAATCAGGTCATTCACCTGGCGTATAGCCCCATGTCGCAATTTCGATTGCCCTAAGTGTTTTCCGAGACTAGCTTGTTGGCCAGGCATTCGGCGCCGTTCTGCGCCGATGTTCCGTGAAAATTCCTAAAACAGCGACGGAAAACGCGATGAAAAAACTGATTGCAGCATTTGTCGGTTCCATGGCCCTGGCGGCGGCGCCGGTAGCCCTGTCTGCCGAGGCGACCAAGGAACTGAAGATGGCGTACGACGCCGACCCCGTGACCCTCGACATTCATGAGCAGCTGTCTGGTGGCATTCTCCAGCTGTCCCATATGACCTTTGATCCGCTGTTGCGCTGGACCAAGGATCTTGGTTTCGAGCCGCGCCTGGCAGAGAGCTGGACCCGGGTTGATGAAAACACCATGCGCTTCAAACTCCGTGAGGGCGTGAAGTTCCATTCCGGCAACGAGCTGACGACCGCGGATGTGAAGTTCACTTTCGACCGCCTGAAGCAGAGCCAGGATTTCAAGGCCATCTTCAAGCCCTTCAGCGGCATCAACATCATCGATGATTACACCTTCGAGCTGGTCACCAGTGAGCCCTATCCGCTGCTGCTGAACACCGCCACCTATATCTTCCCGTTCGACAGCGAGTTCTACAGCGGCCAGACCGAAGACGGCAAAGACAAGAGCGCCATCCTCAAACATGGCAACTCCTTCGCATCCGAGAATCTGTCGGGCACCGGCCCTTACACCGTGACCGAACGCAAGCAGGGTGTCCGGGTCGAGTTCGAGCGCTTCGACGACTACTGGGATACCGAGTCCCCGGGTAACGTCGGCAAGATCGTGCTGACTCCGATCAAAGAGAACAACACCCGGGTTTCTGCGCTGCTGTCCGGTGGTGTCGACTTTATCGCCCCGGTTCCGCCCAATGATCTGGAGCGGATCCGCAACGACAAGAGCGCCAACCTGGTCACCATGAGTGGCACCCGCATCATCCTGTTCCACATGAACCAGAAGCGAGTGGAAGCCTTCAAGAACCCGAAGGTTCGCCAGGCGATTGCCTACGCCATCAACCAGGAAGGCATTGCCGCCAAGATCATGAAAGGCTTCGCCACCCCTGCCGCCCAGATGTCGCCTGAAGGCTACCAGGGCTATAACGAGTCCCTGACACCGCGCTTCGATGTGGCCAAGGCCCAGGAGCTGATGAAGGAGGCCGGTTACGAGGACGGCTTCACCATCACCATGATGGCGCCGAACAACCGCTACGTGAACGACGACAAGATCGCTCAGGCAGTGGCTGCCATGCTGGCACGCATCAACATCAAGGTGGATCTGAAAACCCTGCCAAAGGCCCAGTACTGGCCGGAGTATGACAACCGCGCCGCGGACATGATGATGATCGGCTGGCACGCGGATACCGAAGACTCCGCCAACTTCTACGAGTTCCTGACCTTCTGCCCGGATGCCGACACTGGCGCTGGCCAGTACAACGCCGGTAACTACTGCAACCCGGAAATCGACGCCCTGGTTCAGAAGGCCAACGTCGAAACTGACCTGGACAAGCGTGCCGCCATGCTGCAGGAAGTGGAACAGCGTCTGTACGACGATGCCGCCTTTGTTCCGCTGCACTGGCAGGATCTGGCCTGGGCCTCCAAGAAGAACGTGAACATTGAGCCGGTGCTCAATGTCATGAACTTCCCGTACCTGGGTGATCTGGTTGTTGAGTAACTGCCTTTGATGGCCGGCCGGCGCTGGAGTGATCCGGCGCCGGCCTTTTGTTTGCAAGCCTTATCCGGAAGCTTTCCATGTTAGCGTTTTTGGTTCAGCGGATTTCCCAGGCGTTTCTGGTCATGTTTGTGATCAGCGTGATTGCCTTTGCCATTCAGGATGGCCTCGGGGACCCGCTTCAGGAAATGGTGGGGATGTCCGTCTCCGAAGAGGAGAGGGAAGCCATTCGAGAGGAGCTTGGCCTGAACGACCCGATGGTGGTGCAGTACCTGCGGTTTGCAGGCAATGCGCTCCAGGGCGACCTGGGCAACTCCTATTTCTACAGCAAGCCGACCCTGGAAGTGATCGCCGAACACCTGCCGGCGACTCTGGAGCTGGTCATCGGTGCCAGTCTGATTATTGTGTTTCTTTCCGTGCCGATTGGTGTCTATGCCGCTATCCGGCCCCAGGCATGGTTATCCAAATTCTTTATGGGCGTCAGTACCGTGGGTATTTCCATACCGGTGTTCCTGACGGCCATTGTGCTGATTCAGCTGTTCTCCATTGGTGTGACGGTGAACTGGTTCCCGTCGGATACCGGCTGGGGTCAGTGGCTCAACGATTTCTTCAGCACCGAAGGCGGGCTGCCTTCCTACGGCCGTGGTGATGAGCTGACTCACCTTTTCGGCACCTGGGAGTCCGGTTTCTTCACCGGTACCGGGCTGATGCATCTGGTCCTGCCGTCCGTGTCGCTGGCCTCGATCATGCTGCCTTTGTTCATCCGACTGATCCGGGCCGAGATGATGGAAGTGCTGCAGAGCGACTATGTGCGTTACGCCCGGGCCAAGGGCCTGAGCGCCGGCCGCATTAACTTCCTGCACGCGCTCAAGAACACCATGCTTCCGGTGATCACCGTGGGTGGCGTGCAGATCGGCATTATGGTGGCGTACACCATCCTCACGGAAACCGTGTTCCAGTGGCCGGGCGTGGGCCTGATGTTCCTGGAGGCGATTACCCGCAGTGACATTCCGCTTATCGTGGCCTACCTGATGGTGGTGGGCCTGATTTTCGTGGTTACCAATACCCTGGTGGATCTGATCTACGGTCTGGTGAATCCCACCGTCAAACTGACAGGAAAGAAAGCATGACAACGGCAACGGTTTCCCGCTGGGACCGCTTCCGCGAGTCCTTCTTCTGGTACAGCTTCAAGCGCGACAAGGTGGCGATTGTCAGCTTTGCCGTGCTGCTGCTGATGGTGCTGGCGGCGGTGTTCGCGCCCCTCCTGGCGCCCGCCGATCCCTACGATCTGGCGCAGATCAACATTATGAATTCCGAGCTGCCCCCGGTGGGCATGAGCGGGGCTGATCCGGCATTCCCCCTGGGCACCGACGCCCAGGGCCGGGATCTGCTGTCCACCATTCTTTACGGTACCCGGGTGTCCCTGATGATCGGTTTCGGGGCGGTGGTCCTGCAGGCGTTTCTGGGCATTCTGTTCGGTCTCCTCGCCGGCTACCTGGGTGGCAAGGTGGATGCGGTGCTGATGCGCATTGCCGATGTTCAGCTATCGTTCTCCACCCTGATGGTTGCCATCATCGTGGGCGCAGTGTTCAAGGCCAGCTTCGGTAACCTGATGTTTGGCGAGATCGCCATTTACATGCTGATCTTCATCATCGGTGTCGCCGAGTGGCCCCAGATTGCCCGGACGGTTCGTGCTTCGGTGCTGGCGGAGAAAAAGAAGGAATACGTCGACGCCGCCAAAGTGATGGGCTTCGGGACCCGACGGATCATGTTCCGGCATATCTTGCCCAACACCCTGTCGCCGATTTTCGTTATCGCCACGGTCCAGATTGCCAACGCCATTATTTCCGAGGCGGCGCTGTCGTTCCTGGGGCTCGGTATGCCGGAGACCCAGCCGTCGCTGGGGTCGCTGATCAAATCCGGCTTTGACTACATCCAGAGCGGTTCCTGGTGGATCACCCTGATCCCGGGCCTGGTGCTGGTGGTGCTCGTGCTGGTCATCAACCTGTTGGGTGACTGGTTGCGGGATGTGATGAACCCACGGCTGTACAAGGGGTAACACCATGGCACTGTTGGAAGTAAAAGATCTTGATGTACGTTTTGCCGTGCGTGGTGGCGACCTGACAGCGCTGCGCGGCATCAGCTTCAGCCTGGACAAGGGCGAGCGCCTGGGCCTGGTGGGGGAGTCCGGTGCCGGCAAGTCGGTGGCTGCCTTTTCCATCCTGAACCTGATTGCCAAGCCGGGCTACATCGCCGGCGGACAGATCCTGTTCGAGGGCAGGGACCTCGCCGCCATGAGCGAGCGGGAGCTGCGCCGAATCCGTGGTAACCGTATCGCCATGATCTTCCAGGATCCGATGATGACCCTGAACCCGGTCCTCACCATCGGAACCCAGATGGTGGAGGCTATCCTTGCCCATCGGAAAATCAGTAAAAAAGAAGCCCGTGCCATTGCTCTGGACCGGCTGCAGAAGGTGCAGATTCCTTCTCCGGAGAAGCGTCTCGATCAATACCCCCATGAGCTGTCCGGGGGCATGCGCCAGCGGGTGATCATTGCCATCGCCCTGCTGCTGGACCCGGAAATCATCATCGCGGATGAGCCCACGACGGCTCTGGATGTCACTATTCAGGCGGAAATCATGGATCTGCTGCTGAACCTGTGCGAACAGGAGAACGTGGCGTTGATGCTGATTACCCACGATCTGGGCGTGGTTTCCCAGGTGACCCAGCGAATGCTGGTCATGTACTCCGGCCGGATTATCGAGCAGGGGCCGACCCGGGAAATTATCAACGATGCCCAGCACCCCTACACCCAGGGGCTGATCAATGCGCTGCCCCAGATGGGCGAGCCCGGCGAGCGGCTGTTCCAGATTCCTGGCTCCATGCCATCGTTGAAAAACGTGCCCTCGGGCTGTCCGTTCCATCCCCGCTGCAACTTCGCCACCGAGCAGTGCAAGCAGGCCATGCCGGAGTATGTGCGCTCGGGCAATGTGAATGTGGCCTGTTACGAAGTTGCCAACCTGATTGAACAGGAGAAACGCATGCAGGAGGCCGAATCATGACCTCCCCTCTGGTAAGTATCCGCGGTCTCGAGAAACGTTTTGACCTGTCCGGCAGCCTGCTGGAGCAGATCACCTTCGAAGGGGGGCGTTTCCGCCGCAAACAGGAGGCAGTCCATGCCATCAACGGCGTGGACCTGGAAGTGCAGAAGGGCGAGGCCCTGTGCGTGGTGGGCGAATCCGGCTGTGGCAAGTCGACCGTGGCCCGAACCGTGATGGGGTTGCTGTCGCCCAGCGCCGGCGAGATCCACTACGACGGCCAGCGCATCGACAATCTGGAGCGCAAGGATTCGCTGCCGTACCGGCGCAAGATGCAGATGATCTTCCAGAACCCCTATGCGTCCCTGAACCCGCGCATGACCATCCAGCAGACCCTGGAGGAGCCGATCCGGTTCCATCATCCGGACTGGTCCCCGGTGCAGGTGCGGGACAAGATCCATGAGGTGATGCATTCGGTCGGCATCGATCAGGACTGGGGCAACCGTTTCGGCCACGAATTCTCCGGTGGCCAGCGCCAGCGGATCGCCATTGCCCGGGCCCTGGCAGTCGATCCGGAGTTCATCGTGGCCGACGAGCCGATCTCGGCCCTGGACGTGTCGATCCAGGCCCAGGTGCTGAATCTGCTGATGGACGCCCAGGAAAGCCGGGGCTTGACCTACCTGTTTATTACCCACGATCTGGCGGTGGTGGAGCATTTCGGCACCCGGGTTGCCGTCATGTACCTTGGGCGGGTTTGTGAGCTGGCGGATACAAAAACGCTGTTTTCCGCGCCCCGCCATCCCTACACCCAGGCGCTGTTGTCGGCTATTCCGAAACTGGAGGACGACCGCCCCAACCACATCCGCCTGAAAGGAGAGGTGCCCACGCCGGTGAACCTGCCGTCGGGCTGCGTATTCCATGGGCGGTGCCCTTATGCCAACGAGCGATGCCGGCAGGAATTGCCCCAGCTGATCACCACGGATGGCGGAACCCAGGTTGCGTGCCACGCGGTGGAAGAGGGCAGGTTGTAACGGCGCCGCTGCGATAGGCTATGATGCCAGCAGCAGAACTCGCATCGATACAACGACATACCCTCAGGGGACTCCATGGAAGTACGCTGGTTGGAAGATTTTCTGGCGCTGGCCCGAACGCGCCATTTCTCACGTGCTGCCGAGTTGCAGCACGTGAGCCAGCCCACGTTCAGCCGCCGGATCAAATTATTGGAAGAAGCCATGGGCAGCACGCTGGTCAACCGCCAGACGCTGCCGCTCTCGCTGACGCCCGCTGGCGAGATATTCCGGGAGCTGTGCGAGCGGATCACCCGGGATGTCCGGGATACCCGTGATCGAATCAGCGCCCTTGAAGCCGAGGTGTCTGCCAGGATCAGTGTGGGTTCCACGCAGGGTCTGTTTTCGCATTTTTACCAGGGCTGGGCGAAAGACGCGGGCATTGCCGAGCGTTTGCAGCTCAATCTGAATGCCACCAGTTGGGTGGGGGAGCAGTTTCTGGAGGCGCTGGACAGTGGCGAGTGTGATCTGGTGCTGTGCTATTGGCATCCCGATCTGCCCTGGGGCGGGAGGCTGACTGCCGATAGTTACGACTGGCTGGTGCTGGCTCGCGAATCCCTGGTTCCGGTCAGTGTTGCTGACGATCAGGGGCATCCGCGGTTTGCCTTGCCCGGCAGCCCGGAACAGCCGGTTCCGCTGATCGCTTATCACAGTCGTGGTTTCCTGCAATCGGCGATTGAAGGCCACCTTGCCCGCAACAGGTTGACGGCCAATCTTTTACCCCTGAATGAGAATACCCAGTCCGCCAGCATCAAGGCGCTGGTGAAGCAGGGGTTCGGCATGGGGTGGTTGCCCCGGCGCATGACAGAAAAAAGCGAACAGTTCGGCAGTCTGGTGCGAGCCGGTGACGAAGGCTGGGATGTCCCCCTGGAAATTCGCCTGATCCGTCTCCGTGACACCCGGTCGGACGATCTTTTAACGCTCTGGAAAACACTGGAAGATGGCCATGCCTGATGATGCGCTGTTGTCGCTGCAGACCGATCACCTGAAAGAACTGCAGGCCCGATACGAATCGGCCCTGGCAGAGCATGGCTACGACAGCCTGCTCATTGCTTCCGGCGCCGCGCCTTACCGTTATGGAGATGACCAGGCCTGGCATTTCCAGGGTTATGGTCCGTTTCTGCACTGGACCGGGCTGGCCGGTCGCGAACACTGCTGGCTCTGGATCCGGGCCGGGCACAAGCCCGTGCTCTGGCTGTTCGAACCGGTCGACTTCTGGCACGCCAATTCGCCACTGGCGGAAGAGCCCTGGCGGCAATTCATCGAGGTTCGCAGCAGTGCCTCACCCGAGGCCCCGTTGCTCGATGATCCGGAAAGCCTTGCGGTGATCGGGGATCCTGCCCTGATATCGAATATTCCGGGTGAGAAAAACCCGGAGGCTCTTTTGAGGGATCTGGACGAGACCCGCGTGTGCAAAACGCCCTACGAAATCGAGTGTCTCGCACAGGCCAACAGACTGGCTCTGGCAGGCCATGCGGCGGCCCGGGAGGCGTTCCTGGTCGGTGAGAGCGAGTTTGGCATCAACCTGGCCTACCAGCAGGCAACTGGTCAGCGGGAAGCCGAAGCGCCTTATCACAGCATTATTGGTCTGAACGAGCACGCCGGGACGTTGCACTACCAGTATTACGATACGCAGCCGCCGGGGCAGACCCGCAGCCTGCTGATCGATGCCGGGGTCCGTTTTCGGGGCTACTGCTCCGATATCACCCGTACCACGGCAGGTCCAGAAGAGTCGCACTTCGCAGCGCTGATCCACGGTCTCGACCGGCTTCAGGTCAGGCTCTGCGACATGGTCGCGCCCGGGGTGGACTACATCGACATCCATCGCAAGGCCCATCAGGGGCTTGCCGCCCTGCTGTCGGCCACCGGTCTGGTTACCGGCCTGGATGACGAGGGCATCGTCGAAAAGGGCATCACCCGTGTGTTCTTCCCCCATGGCATCGGTCACTTCCTGGGCGTCCAGGTTCACGACGTGGCTGGAAAACCAACGCCGCCTCCGGACGACGCGCCGTTTCTCCGTCTCACCCGCCGGCTTGAACCCGGTATGGTGGTAACCATTGAGCCGGGTCTCTATTTCATTCCGTCGCTGCTGGATCCACTGCTGGAAGGCGAGCTGGGACAATATTTAAACCGGGAGCTGATAGGCCGGCTGAGAGGCTGCGGCGGAATCCGTATCGAGGACAACGTGGTGGTTACCGACGCAGGTTCGCGGAATCTGACCGGGGGTTGTGAGTCTCGCAACACAAAAGTTGCACAAATTTAAGCCAGAAGGCTTGCATTTCGAGATGCCAATGACAATAATTATCACTAACTTTTATTGTCATGGGTGAGTCATTGCTATGTACGTTTGCCTTTGCCACGGCGTAACCGACCGGGAAATTCGCGAAGCTGCCGATAACGGCGTGTCATCCATGCGCCAGCTTGGCAAAGAGCTGGGTGTGGGCACCCAGTGTGGACGCTGTGCCTGCACCGCCCGCGAAATCCTGCGCGAGAGCCGCACGCCCGATTACCTGGCCATGGCCAACATGCTCGCCCAGCCTGCCTGACCGGCACGATTGGCCGGTTCTGTTTTTCTCCTGCGCCATAAGGGGCTATCCTAAGACACTGATTCATTCGGCCATCAGGGAGCCCGACCATGAAAGGCGATAAAAAGGTCATCCAGCACTTGAACAAGGTCCTCGGCAACGAGCTGACCGCGATCAACCAGTACTTTCTCCATTCCCGCATGTACAAGGATTGGGGTATTACCAAGCTGGCCGCCAAGGAATACGAAGAATCCATCGACGAGATGAAGCATGCAGACCAGCTTATCGAGCGGATCCTGTTCCTCGAAGGGCTGCCCAATCTCCAGGATCTGAACAAATTGCTGATCGGCGAAAACGTCGAGGAAATGATCTCGTGCGATCTCAAACTGGAAGAAATTGCCCACACCGACCTGAAAGAAGCGATCCTCTACTGCGAGGAAGTGCAGGATTTCACCAGCCGTGAACTGTTCCGCAGCATTCTCGATAGTGAAGAAGAGCACATCGACTGGCTGGAAACCCAGCTGGAAATGATTTCCCAGATGGGCATCCAGAACTACATCCAGCTTCAGTCATCCGCCGCGGAGTAATTTCAGACAATGGACTTGTCCTGTTTTAAAGCCTACGACCTGCGAGGCCGGGTGCCGGATCAACTGAATCCGGTCCTGGCCGAAAAAATCGGGCGCGCCTACGTGGAAATTACCGGCGCGAAAAAAGTCATCGTGGGCTACGACATCCGGCTGTCCAGTCCCGACATTGCCGAGGCACTCAGCTCCGGTCTCATGGCCGCCGGCGCGGATGTGTTTGATATCGGCCTGTGCGGCACCGAGCAGGTGTATTTTGCCACCAGCCATTACAAAATGGACGGCGGCATTATGGTGACTGCCAGCCACAATCCCAAAGATCACAACGGCATGAAAATGGTCGGTCCTGAGTCCCGGCCTATCAGCTCCGACAACGGTCTGAACGAGATCCGCGACCGGGTGCTGGAGCCATTCGGTGATGCGCCTCAGCAGGGTCGCTACGAACCGCTTGAGGTGATGAGCGCCTACGTGGACCATCTCCTGGGGTATATCGATGCCGGTTCGCTCAGCCCGCTGACCATTGTCTGCAACGCCGGTAACGGCGGCGCCGGCCTGGTGATCGATGAACTCGAACAGCACCTGCCCTTTGAATTCGTGAAAGTGCACCACCAGCCAGACGGCCATTTTCCCAACGGCGTACCGAACCCGATCCTCCCGGAAAACCGGGCGGCGACGGCCGACGCCGTTATCGCGGAAGGCGCTGCCATGGGCATCGCCTGGGATGGCGACTACGACCGCTGCTTCTTCTTCGACGAAAACGGTCGTTTCATCGAGGGGTACTACATTGTTGGTTTGCTCGCCGACCAGTTCCTGCGCAAAACCGGCGGCGGCAAAGTCATCCACGACCCCCGTCTGACCTGGAACACCATGGACCTGGTGAAAGCCGCCGGTGGCGAAGCTATCGAGAGCAAGACCGGCCACGCCTTCATCAAACAGAGAATGCGTGACGAAGATGCCGTGTACGGTGGCGAAATGAGCGCCCACCACTACTTCCGCGACTTCGCCTATTGCGACAGCGGCATGATCCCCTGGCTGCTGGTTGCCGAACGCCTCTGCCAGTCCGGCCAGACCCTGTCGTCGCTCATCGATGCCCGAATCGAAGCCTACCCCGCCAGCGGCGAAATCAACCGCACCATCGATGATCCCCCCAAGGTCATCGCTGCGATTGAAGCCAAATACAGCGTTGGCGCCAAAAGCGTCAGCCACGTGGACGGCGTAAGCATCGAATTCGACGACTGGCGCTTCAACCTACGAATGTCCAACACCGAGCCGGTTGTACGGTTGAACGTAGAATCGCGGGCGGATATTCCGTTGATGGAAGAGAAGACGGAAGAATTGCTGGCAGAAATGCAGAGATTGAACGAGGAGAGGTAACTCCTTTTTTTGGGGCCGAGTGGGACGCTTGTCCTCATGAAACTGTGCGGAGCCAGGGATGGCGGAGCCCAAGCGTCACAGGGATGTGCCGCTAGGAGCGTGTTTCAGGAGGACAAGCGTTCCAGTCGGTCTTGCACCTGAAATCAGAGCCAGTCGTTCAGCATAATCCCGATACCGAACCGCTGAATCCGGTGGTTATAGTCGATCAGACTCTCCCCATATCCGTTGTAGTACTGGAAGAACCCCTTAACTGTATCCCCCATTGGGAAACTGTACCCGAACTCCACCGACGTTTTGTTATCATCCGACCGCAGGTTATTCATCAGCCGCAACGAAAACGTCCGATCCTCGGTCAGCTTGTATACCGCATGGTAATTGGCATACCCCAGGTAGCGCTGGATGTCCACATTATCATCGTCATTGTTCTCCGGAATCCGATACCAGGGCTGGACCATAAAGAGCCAGCGATCATAACTGTACGCGGCTGAGCCCATGATGCGATTCCAGCTCCGGGACCTCGGTTCTGACTGCCCGTTGGACTGGTGATTAAATCCGAGGGTTACGCCATTGAGTCGGCCCGGTCCGATATCCCAGTCGGTCTGGTATCGGGCGAATATCTCCGGCTCGTAGTTGGTTTCCCGGAAAGGCGCGGAGTCGTCCTGGTTGTACACCTGCCAGAACGAGGTCTGGGTATAGCCAAACCAGAGTGTTGTGCGGTCATCCAGAATTCCCGTCAGCAGTGGCACCTTGAAGCTGATCTGGTACTTGGCTTCTTCCCGTTCCAGGTCGTAGTCATAACCGATAGACCCGAGCCGGGGGCTCGATGGGGATTCGTTCGGGTCTTTTACCCAGCTCACCGGCAGGATGTAGGTGGGCCGGTGCCCCACAAAACTGCCGGAGAAGGAAAACACGGCTTTCTCGGCGGCCACATAGCGGTCCACCAAGGCAGACATAACGCCTGCGTCGGAATCGCCTTCCAGGGCACTGCCGGCAACGGCATCGAGATCTTTACCATTGGGCGCCAGTTGCTCCGCGCTCTTCTCGGCCTGTTCCTTGGCGCTTTCCGATGCCTGGGCCTGGCTCTCTGTGGGTTTGTAGAGGCTGTCAAAACAGGCCAGTCGCTTGATGCCATCGTCAATCAGGGCGCACTGTTCGGGTGAATCAATGGAGGGCGCTTCCTCAGTCTGTGCCGACACGTTTACAGGCACCGACAGCATCAACGAGAGGGTAGTGATGGCCGTGGGCGGCGCCAACAGGTGTGGGGATGTCATCAGATGCTCTCCTAGCTGGCGGTCAGACTGAACCAGGTGTTGGCAATGCCATAGATCCAGACGCCGATCAGGGTGACGGCCAGAAGTGAGAAAATAACCTTGTGCTTGAACCGGTTGCCACTTTCCGCCGAGGCTACCCAGCGCAGGTACATGAGGCCGATAAAACTGATGAAGACCCCGAGGCTGGCGAAGGCTGGAATCAGCAGCCAGCCAGCGCTGATGGTCTGACCGTCGCTGGTCTGGCTGGAAAACCACCCCATGGAAGCCAGCAAAACGGCAAGCGCTGTAAATTCGGCAATCAGCAGCGGTTTGCGCAACGGGTGGGGTGAAGTCGGTTCCGAATTGGTCATGGAAACAGGTCCTGAATGATGAAACGTCGGCGAACACCATGGTAACCGGATTGTTCGCGAAACACCCTCTGACTTACGAAATCGCAATTAAAATGGTTGAAATCAATTTATGATTTTGCTGTTTGGTTTTTTTGCCAGGTTTCAGTCGCTATAATGCGGCGACCGAAGATTATAACGCTCAAATGCGAGGTGCATTGTGAAGATGAAGAGAGTCCTGGCTGCTGTATTGGTCGTTGCAGGCCTGACAGCTAGCGCCGTAATGGCAAGCGTCGAAGATGAAATCCGTGCACGTATCCAGCCGGTTGGCGAAGTGTGCCTGCAGGGTGACGAATGTGGCAGTGCCGCCGCTCCGACCGAGACCGCCAGCTCTGGCCCTCGTTCAGGCAGTGAGGTTTATGACGCCGTGTGTATGGCATGCCACACCACGGGCGCTGCTGGCGCACCCAAGATTGGCGATACCGCTGCCTGGGCTCCCCGTATCGACAAGGGTCTCGAGACGCTGGTCAGCCATGCGATCAATGGCTTTAACGCCATGCCTGCCAAAGGCGGCTGCGCAAACTGCCCGGATGAAGAGATCCAGGCCGGCGTTGAGTATCTTGTAGAGCAAAGCCAGTAAGCCGAAGGTTTTGCTTGGTGAAAAAAGCCCCACAATGGGGCTTTTTTTGTAGCTGCACGATCAGCTAAAGGCCAAGGTCTCCTAGCAGGGCGCTGAGCGTGGCCTTTCCTTTCTTCTGATTGGCTTCCACATCCAGGTCGCCAGTCCCTTCCCATTTCAGGTCTTCCTCGGGCAGCTCATCCAGGAAACGGCTGGGGATGGTTTCGAGTTTCTCGCCGTACTGTTTTCGGGTGGCCGCATAGGTCAGGGTCAGCGTTTCCCGGGCGCGGGTAATACCCACGTACATCAGTCGCCGTTCTTCCTCGATATTACCTTCTTCAATACTGCTGCGGTGGGGCAGGATTTCTTCCTCAAGCCCCATGATGAACACGTGGGGAAACTCCAGGCCCTTCGACGCGTGCAGGGTGAGCAGCTGAACCTTGTCGCTGTCGTCGTCCTCCTCCCTCTGTTCCATCATGTCCCGAAGGATCAGTTTGGTGATGGCATCCTCGATGCCGAGCTCATCGGCCGTGCCCTTGCCATCGTCGAGCATGCGCTGGATGGACTCCACCAGGTACCAGATGTTCTCCATCCGCCGCTCGGCCTGTTTGGGGGTGCCGGAGTGCTGGTGCAGCCACTCCTCGTATTCGATGTCCGTGAACAGCTGTTTGATCACGGGTATCGGGTTCTCGCTGTGCAACCGCTCGCAGGTGGCATCCACCCAGTGGGCAAAACGCCGCAGGCGATCCAGCCCCTTCTCGGTCACGTGGGTCTCTGCGCCCATGTCACCCAGGGCCTTGAACAGGCTGACGTTGCGGGACCGGGCGTAGTGACTGAGCTGCTCCAGCGTGCGCGGACCGATCTCCCGGCGTGGCACATTGACCACCCGCAGAAACGCGGCGTCGTCGTCCGGATTGATCAACAGCCGCAGGTAGGACATGGCGTCCTTGATCTCGTTCTTCGAGAAAAACGACTGGCCGCCCGAGATGCGGTAGGGAATCTGGTAGGCCTGCAGTTTCATTTCCAGCAGTCGTGCCTGGTGGTTACCCCGATACAGCACGGCAAAGTCCCGGAAATCGAGCCCTTTTTTAAGCTTCTGGTCGAGGATCTCGGTGGCAACGCGGTCGGTTTCCGCGTCTTCGTTGCGGCATCGGACAATCCGGATTTCCTCGCCGATGGTGTGATCACTCCACAGCGCCTTCTCGAACACGTGGGGATTATTGGCAATCACTGTGTTGGCACTGCGCAGGATCCGGGCAGTGGACCGGTAATTCTGTTCAAGCTTGACGATTTTCAGGCTAGGGAAGTCTTCCTTTAGCTGGGCCAGGTTTTCGGGCCGGGCACCGCGCCAGGCATAGATGGACTGGTCGTCGTCTCCAACCACGGTAAACGCAGCCCGTTCGGCCACCAGCTGCTTGACCAGTTCGTACTGGCACACGTTGGTGTCCTGGTATTCATCCACCAGCATGTAGCGAATCTTCCGCCGCCATTTCGCGAGCACGTCCGGATTCGAGCGGAAGAGCATCACGGGCAGCAGGATCAAATCATCAAAATCGACTGCGTTGTAGGCTTTCAGATACTCGTTGTATTTCTTGTAGATGATGGCAATGCGCTGTTCGCGCTCATCGGCAGCCTTGCTCAGGGCCTCGGCCGGCCCCCGCATGGCGTTTTTCCAGGAGGAGATGGTCATCTGGATGTCGTTGAGTTCGTCCCCGGCCTCGGCGCTGGCTTCCCGGAGCATCAGATCCTGTAACAGGGCCTTGGCATCCTCGGCATCAAAGATCGAGAAGCCGGGGTGGTAGCCAAGATGCGTGTGCTCCTCACGGATCATATTGAGGCCAAGATTGTGAAAAGTAGATACAATCAGGCCCCGGGTCAGCTTCCGGTCAACGATCCTGCCAACCCGCTCCTTCATTTCACGGGCAGCCTTGTTGGTGAAGGTGACTGCGGCAATATGACGCCCCGGTATTCCGAGTTGCTCGATCAGGTAGGCAATCTTGCGGGTAATCACGCTGGTCTTGCCACTGCCTGCCCCGGCAAGCACCAGCATCGGGCCATCGGCATAGCGGACTGCTTCGCTTTGTCTCGGGTTGAGCTTGTTCACAAATAAATAGCCAGAATGGAACGAAATGGGGATAACGGACGTGGGCTTATTCTACACCAGACAGAGTTACTGTACCTTGGGGATCTATAGACTATGATTAACAGAACGGACTCGGTTGTTCACGCATAAATGGATCCTGCTTGATGACACTGCCACTGGAAACCATGAGGCCCGGACAGTTGCGCCTTTTGGTTCTTACACCAGACTACGCTGATTTTCTCTGGCTGAATGCTCTTCTGGCGGGTGACGTCGACATCAGTGCGGACGCGACCTGGTGCCCGGATCTGGTGGATTGTGATGATCTGATCCGTAACGCCAGTTTTGATGTCATCGTCTGGGACTGCGTGTTCCATGGTGGCTCAGAGGCGTCTTTCCTGCAATATCTGGCGGTCGCCAGCAATGAAAAACCCGTTCTGGCCCTCAGTGCCGAGCCGCCGATGGAGCGCGCGCCAGAGTTGCTGGCTGCCGGAGCTGCCGATTACCTTTGTCGTCAAACCCTGGACCACTGGACGTTCCGTCGGGCCGTGAAGTGCCTGTGGTATCGGGACCAGTTGTCCGAGTCCGCCCATGGTCAGCTGGGCCGCGAAGTCGCCACCGGTTTTATCAACCGTGACCTTTTCTTCGATCGTCTCCAGCAGGCCTTGCTGCGGGCTGAGCGTGCAGGCCATCGGCTGGCCTTGTTGCACCTTAATATCGATGACTTCCGCAGCATTAATGAATCTTTCGGTTACCAGAAAAGCGACCAGTTGATGATGAAGCTGGCAGAGCGTCTTCGTCATTCTCTTCGTCGCGTCGATTCGCTGATGCGTATCGGGGGTGACGAACTGGCCATTATTGTTGAAAAGGTCGAGGACTCCCTCGATATCACCCAGATTATCCGCAAGGTGGTCAACGCCCTTGATGAGCCGGTTACGATCGATGGCCAGACGGTCGTGGTCAGTGCCAGTCTCGGTGTCGCAACCTACCCGGAAGCCGGAGACAGTGCCGAGAATCTGTTGCGCCGGGCCAACCGCGCCATGTTCGAAGCAAAACGGGATCCGGGCACCAGCTACCGTTTCTACGACCGCCAGCTGCACATTTCCGCCGGTTACCAGCTTCGTCTGGAGGCAGACCTCCGCAACGCTCTTCGAGGCAAGGAACTGGAGCTTTACTATCAGCCCCGGATTGATCTGGCCACGGAAGAGGTACGGGGTGTCGAATGCCTGTTGCGCTGGAATCACCCGGAGCGCGGGCTGGTGGGGCCGGACGAATTCATTCCGGTTGCCGAGCGCAGCGGGTTGATCGTGCCTATTGGTTACTGGGTCATCGAGCAGGCCTGCAAACGCCTGCAGGAATCCGCCGAGCTCGGTTTCCCCGGGCTGGTGTTCGCGGTCAACCTGTCGTTCAGGCAGTTTCACGATCGCAAGATGACTGAAACCATTTTCCGCATCATCTTTAACGCCAACGTGGATACCAGTCTGCTGGAGCTGGAGCTGACCGAGAGTGCCATGATGCACGACCCGGAGTATGCCCAGCGCTGCCTGCGGGAATTGAACCAGCTGGGTATCAGTTTTGCCCTGGACGATTTCGGCACCGGCTTTTCATCGTTGAGCAATCTCCAGCATCTGCCCATCTCGCTGGTGAAGATCGACAAGTCGTTTGTGCAGGAGTTGGGTAATTCGGCAGACGCCGAACACATTATCCGGGCCATAATCAGTCTGGCCCACAGCCTGCAGATCAGCGTCGTCGCCGAAGGCGTGGAAACCGAAGGGCAACTGGAGTTTCTGCGCCAGCAGCATTGCGATGAAATCCAGGGCTATTACTACGCCCGGCCCATGCCCTGGGCGGATCTTGTGCAATTCCTGAACAAGCGGGGCCAGGCCGCTTGCCTGCAGCAGTAAGCCGCTGTACCTTTGCTGGTTTATTGGCAAAGCATCAGACAGAGGTTGCATGAACAGTATCTCCAGGCGTATCGCCGAGGAACTCGGTGTCCGCGAGCAACAGGTTAATGCCACCGTCGAACTGCTCGACGAAGGCGCGACCGTTCCGTTTATCGCCCGCTACCGGAAAGAGATCACAGGCTCACTGGATGACAGCCAGCTGAGGAACCTGGAAGAACGTCTGCGCTATTTGCGGGAACTGGAAGACCGTCGTGCCACTATCCTCAAGAGCATTGAGGAGCAGGGCAAGCTGACCGACGAGCTCAAGGCCACCATCCAGGACGCCGACACCAAGAACCGTCTGGAAGATCTTTACCTGCCCTACAAGCCCAAGCGCCGGACCAAGGCCCAGATTGCCCGCGAGGCGGGTCTGGAACCGCTGGCTGACGCCCTCTATGATGATCCGACTCTCGATCCTGAAATCACTGCCCAGGGCTACCTGAACAAAGAAGCCGGCGTGGAAGATACCAAGGCTGCCCTTGATGGCGCCCGCTACATTCTGATGGAGCGTTTTGCCGAGGATGCCGAGCTGCTGGGCAGCCTGCGGGACTTTATCTGGCAGGAAGGCCAGCTGAAAGTCACCGTGGTGGAAGGCAAGGAGAACGAGGGGGCCAAATTCCGGGATTATTTCGACCACGTCGAGCCCCTGAAGAAAGTTCCGTCCCACCGTGCCCTGGCCATCCTGCGGGGCAGGAACGAGGGCGTTCTTGGCTACACGATAGTTGTTGGTGATGCCGAGGATGACCGCCGTGCGCCCCACCCGGCCGAGCAGCGCATCGCCGCTCGCTGGAATATCCGGGACAATGGTCGTGCCGCCGACAAATGGCTCTCGGAGGTGGTTCGCTGGACCTGGCGGGTGAAACTCTCCACCCAGATTGAAACCGATCTCATGGCACAGGTCCGCGAAGCGGCAGAAACCGAAGCCATCAACGTGTTCGCCGCCAACCTCAAGGACCTTCTGCTGCTTGCGCCGGCCGGTCCACGTCCGACCCTGGGCCTGGATCCAGGGCTACGCACCGGGGTGAAAGTGGCTGTTATCGATGGCACTGGCCAGGTGGCCGGCCACGGTGCCATCTTCCCCCATGCGCCGCAAAACCAATGGGACCGTTCCATCGAGCAGCTGGCGGCCTGGTGTCGGGAGTACAAGATTGAACTGGTGGCCATCGGCAATGGCACCGCTTCCCGGGAAACGGAGAAGCTGGTCGGCGACCTCAGCAAGCGTTACCCCGAATTGAAGCTGGCCCGGATCGTGGTCAGTGAGTCCGGTGCTTCGGTCTATTCAGCCTCCGAGTTCGCCTCGAAAGAACTGCCCGATCTGGATGTCACCATTCGCGGCGCGGTGTCCATTGCCCGCCGGTTGCAGGATCCGCTGGCCGAACTGGTGAAAATCGAGCCGAAATCCATCGGGGTAGGACAGTACCAGCACGACGTTTCCCAGGTGCAACTGTCACGAAGCCTCGATGCCGTGGTGGAAGACTGCGTAAACGGCGTGGGTGTGGATCTGAACACAGCGTCAGCGCCACTGCTGGCAAGGGTCTCGGGCCTGAACCAGACCATCGCCCAGAACATCATTGAGTTCCGCAACCAGAACGGCATGTTCCGCAACCGGAAACAGCTGCTCAAGGTCACCCGTCTCGGGGACCGCACGTTCGAGCAGGCGGCGGGTTTTCTGCGTATTGCCGGCGGCGAGAACCCCCTGGACCGGTCCTCCGTGCACCCGGAAGCCTATGGCGTGGTCGAGGCCATCGCCCGGAAAAATAATCGCGAAGTGGGCGATATCATCGGCGATTCCTCGTTCCTGCGTGGTCTGAATCCCCAGGATTACGTAACAGAACAGTTCGGTTTGCCGACTATCAAGGACATCATCTCGGAACTGGAGAAACCGGGGCGGGATCCGCGACCGGAATTCAGGTTCGCAAGTTTTGAGGAAGGGGTCGAAACCCTGAGCGATCTCAAACCCGGCATGGTGCTGGAAGGGTCGGTGACCAACGTGACCAACTTTGGCGCGTTTGTGGATATTGGTGTGCATCAGGATGGCCTGGTGCACATTTCCGCGCTGTCCCACACCTTCGTCAAGGATCCCCGAGAAGTGGTCAAAGCCGGGGATATCGTCAAGGTCAAGGTGATGGACGTGGATATCCCGCGCAAGCGAATTGCCCTGACCATGCGTATGGACGATCAGCCTGGCGAGAAAAACGAAGGCAAGCCAATGGCTGCGAACCGCTCCGGAGCCAGCCGGAAGGGCGGAAACCGGAATGCCGGTAATGGCGGTTCCGGTCAGAAATCCCCACAGGGCGCCATGGCTGGTGCGCTGGCCCAGGCACTTGCCTCGGCGCGCAAGGACAGCTGACGGGTTTACAATCTTTTCACCGGCCGGTTATGCAAAAGAGCAAGCCGGCCGCAGCAGGAGTCGACCATGGCTGAATCCCGCCATTCCGTATTTCGTCAGTTCGCTGCAAGCGACTGGGATGGTTTCCTCAAGGGTGTCGAAAAAGAAGGGCTGCGGGTGGATCGCAACGGCTTCATCGCCCAGACTCCGCACCCCGAAGCCCTGGGGTCGGCGCTGACCCATCCGAGGATTACCACCGACTATTCAGAGGCCTTGCTGGAGCTGATCACGCCGGTGTTCGACAGCACGGAAGGCATGCTGAAATCGCTGCGGGATATCCACACGTTTGTGCAGCAGAACCTGGGTGACGAAGTGTTCTGGGCGACAAGCATGCCCTGTGAGCTGGATGGTGACCCGAGTATCCCCATCGCCGAGTATGGCAGCTCCAATATTGGCCAACTCAAGCATGTTTACCGGCAGGGACTGGCCGTGCGCTACGGCCGTATGATGCAGAGCATCGCGGGCGCCCACTACAATCTGTCCCTGCCCGACAGTTTCTGGCACAAGTGGCAGGAATTGCTGGGCAACGAGCAAAGCCTGAAAGACTTCAAGTCGGACCAGTATTTCTGGCTGATTCGCAATTTCCGCCGCCGCAGCTGGCTGCTGATGTTGTTGTTCGGTGCTTCGCCCGCCCTGGATGCCAGCTTTGTAGCCGGCGTGAACCATGATCTCTCGCGATTTGATGAACGCACCTGGTTCGGTGAGTACGCAACCTCGTTGCGGATGGGCGATCTTGGGTACCACAACAACGCACAGGCATCCCTGAACATCTGTTTCAACGAGCTGAGCACCTACACCCAGACTCTGGATCGGGCCATTCACACCACCTGGCCGGCATATGAGTCGATCGGCACCCGCCGGGGCGACAAGTTTATCCAGATCAACACCAGCGTACTGCAGATCGAGAACGAGTATTACAGCGCGGTGCGCCCCAAACGCACGACGCAGCGTGAGGAAAAGCCCATCCAGGCCCTCGAAGCCCGGGGTGTGGAGTACATTGAGGTGCGATGTCTGGATCTTGATCCCTTCTCGCCGGTTGGTGTGAACGAGGCCCAGATCGATTTTCTGGATCTGTTCCTGCTGGACTGCCTGTTAGCAGACTCTCCCCGAATTGGCGATGCCGAGTGTGAACGCCTGGATGACAACTACAAGGATGTGGTCGCCAATGGGCGTTATCGAGAGTTGGCGCTTTGCCGTGGTGGGCATCGCACCCCGGTATCCGACGCTGCGAACGACATTCTGTCGCAGCTGGAGCCCCTTGCGGAACTGCTCGATAGCTGGCGGGGTGATGACACCTACCGCAACGCCCTTGCCGCCCAGCGCGAAGTGTTGACCGGTGAATGGACCGTGCCGTCTGCCCGGGTTCTCGATGCCATGCGCTCCTCTGGCCTGGGTCACCGGGAGTGGGGCATGGAAATGGCGCGGCAGCATCAGCAGAGCCTGCGGCAGGAAGGTCTTGGTGATGATGTGCGCCGCGCTTTTGAGGCTATGACGTCAGAATCCCTGACCGAGCAGACCGACATGGAAAGCGCTGATACCCTGTCGTTCAGCGAGTTTCTGGAACAGTACCTGCGCTCTTGAGCGTTGGGTTCGGGAGGCGTCGCAGGAGTCTGCGGACCTGACGCACAGAAACCGAACAAAGATTTGTCTCCCTCCGGTCCGGCTGTTAATTTTTGTAACATCAGGATCGGGAGGGGATTGCGATGGCAAGGGATATCAAACTCGGCTGGGACGTGGAAGCCCTGAACAAGGCTTACCGTCAGGGCTATATGGCGGCCAACATGGGCATGGACAAATCCCGCTGCCCCTATCGTGGTGACGTCGTTATTGCGGCCTGGGAAGCTGGTTGGGATGATGCCGATCAGGTGGCCCGTGATGACCGCGACCAGTCAGATGATCTGTTCTCGCGGATCGCCTGAACCACTGGCCGGTTCCAGCTTCACTTCTGCACGACAAACTCCGTAAACAGCACGCCGGCTATGCTTTCGCCGGTCTGCTGCTCTTCCAGAACCGCATTGATTCGCTGTTTGGCTTCTTCGCGCAGCGCCTCCTGGCCTTCCATTGAGGTGAGGCGATCGGTATCCGTTTGCTCACCAAACAGCATGACCAGTTCGTGTCGCAATCGGGGCATGTGGGCATCCACGGCAGGCCGTGCGCTCGCGCTGTTTGCCCGCAGACTGACCGCGGCTTTCAGATAGGTTGGCTTGTTGCCGGGCGTACCCACGTGGGTCACGAACGGTGGATCCATGCTGATGTAGTCGGTAAAGCTGTTTTCTTCTTCGGCCACCTCCTCTTCGGCATTTTCCTCTTCCTGGGAAACGGCCGGCAAAGAGATCGTTGCAAACAATAGAAAAAGAAGCGTCAGAACAGATTTTGGCTGGCGTGTCATAGGCTTGAAGTTGATCGTGGTTTAGGGTTAAGTGACGAGAATAGCAGGCCCTGTGGCCGCTTGCAGTTTCAATTCACGATTCGAGGTGTTCTTTTGACCAGCAGATGGGTTTTCGGGCTTATTTTCCTTGTATGTGCCGCACTCCTAGGTGTGGCCTTTTATATGGAGCATGTGATGGGGCTTGAGCCCTGCCCGCTTTGCTGGTTACAGCGCTTCGGTTTCATGGGTGCCGGTCTGGTCAGTTTCCTGGCCTTTCTCCATGGCCCTACCGGATTCGGCGTTCGGATCTATGGGTTCCTGCTGGTGCTGACCGCCGGAGCAGGGCTGGGTGTCGCCGGGCGGCAGTTGTGGCTGCAGAGCCTGCCGGCGGACCAGGTGCCGGCATGCGGGCCTTCGGTGGACTACATGCTGGACGTTCTGCCGTGGTTCGAGGTTCTGTCTACCGCGCTCCAGGGCACCGGGGACTGCGCTGAAGTGGTCTGGCGATTCCTGGGTTTGAGCATTCCAGGCTGGACTGCTGTCTTTTTCTCGCTGCTTGTCATCACCGGTCTGGTTTTGATGTTTCGCCGGCAAAAACCCCGGGAATGGATTCGAGGCTGAAACGGTTGCGGGGAACCGCAGCCATGGGGTAACTTGATCCAAACCTAATAAAAATCAAAACCGAAACAGAAGTAGTCAAGACAAGCGGAGAACAGGCGTCATGTTGGAAAATTGCCGAAATGCCAGGGAGCGCTGGGGCGGCGTCAGCGAGCTGATTGATCGCTGGCTCAAGGAGCGTCAGGAGCTTCTGGTGCATTACTGCGACCTGTCCGGAGAAAGCGACTTCTCGCAGACCGAAGCATTGAGAGAAAAATTCGTACGCCTGTGTGAAGTTCTGGTGGATTACGTGTCTACCGGTCATTTCGAGATCTACGAGCAGTTGGTGCGAGAGGCCCGGGAATTTAACGATGGCGGGCTGGAGCTGGCTGCCAAGGTTTATCCCCGTATTGAGCAAACCACCGAGGTTGCCCTTAACTTCAATGACCGGCTGGATGGCCGGGATTTGTCCGAAGAGGATGTCAAAGAACTGTTCGGTGAATTGTCGAAGCTGGGTGAAACTCTGGAGACCCGGTTCGAGATGGAGGATTTCCTGATCGAGCATCTGCACAATGCCCATGCCGGCAAAGTAGCCTCTGCCTGAGAAATCCCTGAATCAAAAAAAGCCCCAGTCCGGCATCGCCGGCTGGGGCTTTTTCGTGTGGCAGCCTCAGAACTGACAGCTGCCTGTTCTGGCGCTTAGTCTCCGGAGCCAGGGTTGATCTCGAGTAGCTCGACATCAAACACGAGGGTCTCGTTGGGGCCGATCGCCCTGTTGCCGCCGGGGCCGTAGGCCAGATCGGACGGAATGTAGAGCTTGTAACGGGCACCCTCGCTCATCAGCTGCAGGCCCTCGGTCCAGCCGGGAATCACCTGGTTCAGGGCGAAGGTAACCGGCTCACCGCGCTCGCGGGAGCTGTCAAATACTTCACCGGACAGCAGTTCACCGGTGTAATGCACCTGAACGGTGTCTGTTGCTGCCGGCTTTTCGCCGTCACCCTGCTCAAGTACTTCGTATTGCAGGCCGGATTCAGTGGTTTCCACACCTTCACGCTCTGCGTTCTCGGCAAGGAAGGCTTCGCCGGCATCCAGGTTCTTCTGGGCCAATTCTTCCATCTGCTTGCCCTGCTCTTCCTGCAGCTGCTGCTGGTAGGTCATCAGAGCCTGCTGGATTTCCTCGCGGCTCATGCGCTTGGCTTCTTCATCGCCGGCGTGGCCGTGCTGGATGCCCTGGAGGAACTGGTCCATCTGCAGATTCGGCAGGTCGTTACCCATGCGCTCACCGAGAACCAGGCCCATGCCATAGCTCACTTTCTGATCGGTGGAATCCAGTTTCGGTTGTTCCGGGGCTTCGGGGGGTGTGGAACAGCCGGCCACGAGGCCGGTCACTGCCAGTGCAAGGAGCGTTTTCTTCATTGCATTATCCTTTAACGTCGGTGCTTGGGGCAGGGCCCCGCGTTGTGTTTGTCAGAACGCAGAAGGTAACGGGTTCCGGCATCAGATGCCACTGAACATGTGTTAAGAAACCGGACGTGTCAGCTCAGCTGCCGTTGGTACCGGCAGCGGAGGGACCCAGGGAGAAAGGTGCGCTGTAGGGAGATTGCCAGTCTGTTTCCGGCTCCTGCGGCTGAATCCGGGGGAAGGCCTTGTCACGCCGCTCGATAGCGAGAGTATTCCAGCGGCCCTGTTCGGGCGGCTGGTCAGCGTAGTGCCAGTTGCCGTCGGTATCCTGCCATTTGAACACGATTTCGGGGCCCTCGGTGGGGATCGGGGACGGAACCAGTCCTTCAAACGCGGGAATCTCGGGCTGCTCGTGCTCTGCCACAGGTTCGGAGACCTGCTCCGGGTCGTTCAGACCGAAGAAAATCAGCAACAGCAATAACCCGAGAGCCGGGAACGAGAGCCGTATGAGCCATTTCATCATCATGGCTGATGGTCTCCGTTGGGAAAGTGGGCCAGAGTATCGGCCAGTGTATTCAGCAAGGGCCTTGCATCGTCCTCAACGGGTAAGGTCGGTGCTGCCGCAAACAGATTGTTGATGATCAGTGCGTCGCGTCCCTGCATGTCTGCGTGTTCCGGGTTAATGGTCATTAGCGTTCGCCAGCTCAGGGCCAGTTCAATCTGTTCGGCTTCAAGCTCCAGGCCGGCGATGCCGGTGCGAAGCTTCTGACAGTTGTCGGCGCTGCCGGGCAGCGATTTCCGCGCGCTCCGGAGGGCAACGGTTACACGGTCGCGCCACTCTGTTACCGTAGCGTCCTCGACCCCGGCGAAGACCCTGCCAGAGAGTGCAAGCCAGGCCGCACCGAGAATCCGCGTTACGCTCCAGCCCTGATTCTGAAGCGCCAGGCAGCTGTTCTGGACATCCGGACGTTTCCAGAACGCCAGGGCAAAACGCCAGAGCGGGTTGTCCGGTTCCAGATCTGCCGGAAGTTCCAGCGGCGGTGTCGAAAAATCCGGGGTGGTCGCCGAGCGGACCGACATAGGCGCTGTGCCTTCCCTGAACACTTTACGTTGATAAAATGAAAGCATGTTAACGATAACCGATCTCAGTTTACAACGGGGCGGCGTCTGGTTGCTAGAATCCGTCAGCCTGACGGTGCAACCCGGCCAGCGTGTCGCGATCGTCGGTGCCAATGGTGCCGGCAAATCCAGTCTTTTCCAGCTCTTGCTGGGCCAGTTGGCACCAGAGCAGGGCGCGGTCTCTCTGCCGGGTGGTTGCCGAATTGCCCACATGGCGCAGGAGGTCGAAGCCACCGAGCGCAGCGCGAGGGATTTTGTTCTTGATGGCGACCTGGATTTGCGCCGCCTGGAAGGTGAGCTTGCCAGGGCCGAGGCCGCAGGTGACGATCATGCCATTGCCCGCATACACGGCGAGCTGGATGTGCACGAGGCGTGGTCTGCCGGCCGCAGGGCCGAGGCCTTGCTGCGCGGGCTGGGATTCTCGGACGAGGACGCGAACCGGCCGGTATCGGCGTTTTCCGGTGGTTGGCGAATCCGCCTGAACCTGGCCCAGGCCCTGATGCGACCGTCCGATCTGCTGCTTCTGGACGAGCCCACCAACCACCTGGATCTGGATGCCTGTCTGTGGCTTGAGAATTGGCTGCGGCGCTATCCCGGGACCCTGCTGTTTATCTCCCACGACCGCGATTTCATGGATCGGGTCGCTACCCATGTCGTGCATTTCGATCGCCGTAACCTGGAACTGTATACGGGTAATTACTCAGCCTTTGAGGGCCAGCGCAGTGAGCGTCTGGCCCAGCAGCAGGCCGGTTTTGAACGCCAGCAGGCCAGGATCGCCGAAATCCAGCGGTTCATCGATCGGTTCAAGGCCAAGGCCACGAAGGCCCGTCAGGCCCAGAGCCGCGTCAAGGCTCTGGAGCGGATGGAGCGCATTGCCCCGGCCCATATTGATTCGCCGTTCAGCTTCGAGTTTCCGGTGGCCGAGAAGGTTTCCAATCCGCTGTTGTCGATACGCAATGGCAAGGCCGGGCACGGCAGTACTGCAATCCTGAACGGCATTAACCTGACCCTGTTGCCGGGCAGCAGGGTCGGGCTGCTGGGTCCCAATGGTGCGGGCAAGTCCACCCTGATGGATGCACTCCGGGGTGAGGGCACGTTGATGTCTGGTGATCGTACCTGTGGCGAGCATCTGGCCATCGGCTACTTTGCCCAGCATCAGCTGGAATCCCTGGATCTGGATGCCAGCCCTTTCCTGCATCTTCAGCGGCTTTCCCCGAAGGCGTCAGAGCAGAGTATACGGAATTTCCTTGGTGGCTTTGATTTTCATGGCGATGAAGCCCTGAGTGCCATCCGGTCGTTTTCCGGTGGCGAAAAGGCCCGCGTGGCGCTGGCCGTGATCGCATGGCAGAGACCTAATCTGCTCCTGCTGGACGAGCCCACGAACCACCTGGATCTGGAAATGCGCCAGGCTCTGACCATGGCGCTGCAGAACTTTGACGGCGCTATCGTGGTGGTTTCTCACGACCGGCACTTGCTCAGGAACACCGTGGACGAGTTCTGGCTGGTCAATGATGGTCGGGTAACGGAGTACCAGGGCGATCTGGAAGACTACGAGCGTTGGCTGGCGGACCGCCGGAAAGACGAAACCGAGGCACCTAGAAGAGTGCCGGTCGGCCAGGAGGGGGCGCCCGAGGCCGCTGAGGCGGTGGGCGAGAGTGCCGAAGATCGGAAGGCGCGCAAGCGGGCAGAGGCGGCTCTTCGCCAGAAACTCAGCCCCTACCGTAAAAAACAGAGTGCGCTGGAAAAGGAAATGGACCAGCTTCAGCAGAAGCTGTCAGCTCTGGAAGAGCAGCTATCCGACCCTGACCTCTACGACGACAGCGGCAAGACCCGTCTGAAAGAGTTGTTGGCGGAGCAGGCCACCGCAACCGCCCGCCTGGAAGAGGTGGAGGCGCAGTGGCTTGAAGTTAGCGAAGAGGTGGAGTCCCTGGAGGCCGAGTTGGCTGGCTGAGTGCTCTCAGCCGCCGTTCAGTTCCAGAACAAAGTCCTGTTTGGCGAGATAGTCCCGTTCGTTTTCCAGGTCAGCCAGGGTCAGTGGCCTGTCATCCAGCCAACCTGACGGAAACTCCAGCACCAGCTTGTCCTTGTGTGCCGTCAGGGTGAAGGCCGGAGGCGGCTCCATGTTGCGTGGGTGTTGAATCAGAACCGCCAGGCGCACCAGCACGCAGAGGTAACGCAGCCTGGCAATGTCTTCCGGGTCCAGGCCCTCGAAGATTGCCGAGGCGAATTTTCTCCGGTGGCCGCGCACCAGGGTGGCCAGGTCGCGCTGGAACTGCTGGGTGAAGCCGGGCAGATCCGAGTAGCGCAACAGGTAGGCGCCGTGTTTATGGTACTGGCTATGGGAAATGGTCAGGCCGATCTCATGCAGTCGGCAGGCCCAGCGCAGTACTTCTTCATCTGCCGGGGTGTTCAGGGCCCAGGCGTCGGCAACCTGACGCCATGCTGCCACGGCAGTCTCCTCAACGGCAGCGCCATGTTCCTGGTCAACGTGGTAACGTTCCTGAAGTGCAGAAATGGTTCGCTCGCGGACATCCTCGTGCTGGATTCGTCCGACGATGTCGTAAAGCAGACCTTCCCGCAGAGCACCATCGGCGAACGCCATGTCCTTGATACCAAGGGACTGGAATGCCCCCATCAGGATGGCAAATCCGGCCGGGAAGATGCTCTGGCGGTCCGAACGTACGCCCAGATCTCCCAGTTTTTCTGTTTTACCCATGTCCACCAGCCGCTTGCGAAGCTCCTGCATGGCGGCGAGGGTAATGGTGCCGTCGGTGATCTTCAGGGTTGCCAATACGCTGGCGATGGCTTTGATCGAGCCGGATGAGCCCACCGCACTTTGCCATCCCACGGAGCGGTAATGCTGGCGGATGTTGAGCAGTTCCTGTTCTGCGTGGGTCACTGCCTTGTCCATCTGCCGCCTGGTTATCTTGCCGTCCGGGAAATACCGGTTGCGGAACGACACGCAGCCCATGTGGAGGCTTTCAAGCTCCTGGGGTTCAAACCGCTGGCCGATGATGAATTCGGTGCTGCCACCGCCAATATCAATAACCAGTCGACGCCCGATATCGTCGGAGAGGGTATGGGAAACCCCCAGATAGATCAGGCGTGCTTCCTCGCGGCCGGCAATAATCTCTACCGGATAGCCCAGCGCTTCTTCGGCCCGGGCCATGAACTGATGGGCATTGCGGGCCACGCGAAGCGCGTTGGTGCCGACAATCTGCACCGCCTCTGGCGGCATGCCCTTGAGCCGTTGAGCGAAGCGTCCCAGGCAGGCGAGGGCCCGCTCCTGGGCGTCTTCAGTGAGCCGGTTGTATTGGTCCAGCCCGGCGCCGAGCTGAACCTTTTCTCCCATCTTCTCGAGGGTCCGGATTTCCCCATGCACTAGTCGGGCAACCACCATGTGGAAGCTGTTCGAGCCCATGTCGATGGCTGCGAGTACCTCGGATGAGGCGGCAGCGTTTTCGGCGGTGGATGCGGCCGTCACGTGGTCGGAATCCTTTTGAGATGAACGTGCGGGGTACTATAAGCGAAATCCCTCAGGCCTGTCAGTAACCGGAAAATCGCGCATTTGACGAGGGTCAGGCCTGGATCGGTTCTTACCGCTTCACATCCGGCTGATCAATCGCGTAAAGTATGTCTTACCGTGATTTGGGTGAAAGGTTGTCCGTATAACCCGGACAGCCTTCAGCGACAGTCAACCGCACCTGTGCCCGGCAGGTTATTCCCTTAAAGGGACATGCCGATGTGCAGCAGTAGTGCATGAATCAGGAAAAGGTAATGAGCGGAAATATCGTAAATGTAACCGACGCTTCTTTTGAGCAGGATGTACTGCAGTCCGACGTCCCCGTTCTGGTGGACTACTGGGCAGAGTGGTGCGGCCCCTGCAAGATGATTGCCCCGGTGCTTGAAGAGATTGCCGACGAATACGACGGCAAACTGAAAGTCTGCAAGCTCAACATTGACGAGAACGAGCAGACCCCGCCGAAGTTCAACATCCGCGGTATCCCCACCCTGATGCTGTTCAAGAACGGCAACGTGGACGCCACGAAAGTCGGCGCACTCTCCAAATCCCAGCTGGCAGCCTTCCTGGACAGCAATCTCTGATTGCAGGCAGGTCACCAGAAACCGCCCCTGAGCCCAGGCTCACGGGCGGTTTTTTTATGGCCAGTTACTTCCAGTCCTCGGAGCGCGCCCGATCGGATTCTTTCTGTTCCACCCAGTGCTCCCCGTCTGAGGTGATTTCCTTTTTCCAGAACGGAGCGGATGTCTTCAAGGCGTCCATGATGAACTCGCAGGCCGCGAACGCGTCCCCACGGTGGGCGCTGCACACCCCGACGAAGACAATCTGGTCGCACAGCGCCAGCCTGCCCACCCGGTGAATCACCCGGGCCTTGCGCACATCCCAGCGCTTCGAGGCGTCATCAATGAGCCCCTGGATCACCTGTTCGGTCATTCCGGGGTAGTGTTCCAGGTAAAGCCCGGTAACGCCCTGCAAGTCACCGCTGTCCCGCACCAGGCCGGTAAACGTTGCAATGGCGCCGGTGCCGGCGCCACTGTCACGCAGCGCCGCGTACTCAGCGGCCACATCAAAATCGTCAGACTGGACCGAAATCATCTCAACCTCCGGTGACCGGCGGGAAAAAGGCAAGCTCGTCGCCGGCTTTCACCTCAGAGCCCGGTTTCGCCATGGCCTGGTTGATCGCAATCATAACCGGCTGGTCGCCCTGCAACTGATCCCAGGGGCCGCCCTGGCTGGCTAGCTCCGCAAGTACATCGCCCGCTGTGAGGCCAGGCCTGGCGTCGATAGCCAGCTGATCGGTTTTCAGGTCTTCGCGCAGACGGGCGAAGAAGCGCACTGTAATCGTGTTATCACTCATGGTCAGCTCAACAGTTCCGCAAACGAGTAGTAGGTTAGCAGGTCGCCGGGGCTGACGGTGCTGTTTTCAGGCACCACGGCCAGGCCTTCGGCCCAACAGGTAGAGCTCAGGATGCCGGAGCTCTGGTTGGGATATGCGGCCACCACCGGCCCGGATCCCCGGGATTCCTTGCGGGCCCGGACGAACTCCCGGCGTATCGACGGCGAGTCAATGGTAAAGTCTGCCGGTATCCGCTCGCCCGAGAGAGGTTTCGGGTTGCGCCCCTGGCGTTTCCGGATATAGGGCACGCCCACCATCAGGAAAGTGACCAGCACAGACCCCGGGTTGCCGGGCAGTCCCAGCACCGGGGTCCCCCCGATGGCACCAAAAGCCACCGGTTTCCCGGGCTTGATGGCCATCTTCCAGAGCGACAGACTGCCTGACTCCTCCAGCACTGCACGCACGTGGTCCTCTTCGCCCACGGATACGCCACCGCTGGTGATAACCAGGTCAGCGGCCTCGGCCGCACGCCGCAGTGTTTCGCGGGTCGCCTCGCGCTTGTCCCTGAGTGTTTCGCACAGAACGACCTCGCAACCGGCTTCGGTGAGCAACCCCATCAGGGTGAAGCGGTTGCTGTTGTAGATCTGGCCCGGGCCGAGCGGCAAGCCAGGGTCCACCAGCTCATCTCCCGTTGACAGGATCGCGACTTTCAACCGCGCCAGGACGGCGACCCTGGCAACGCCCATGGAGGCCAGCAGTCCCATTTCATTAGGACGTACCTGTGTACCTTTTGCCAGAGCAAGATCGCCCCGGGTGAGATCCTGCCCCCGGCGGCGAATGTTCTGCCCTTCGTCTACTTCAGCCTGTACAAGAATGCCGGATTCCGTCACCTCAATCCGCTCCTGCATGACCACCGAGTCGGCGCCCTCGGGAATCTCTGAGCCGGTAAAGATGCGCGCAGCGGTGCCGGGTTCCAGGGGCTTCGGCGCTTCACCGGCCGGAATCCGGGCCGAGACCGGTATTGGCCGGTCTCCATGCAGATCCTGTTTGCGCAGGGCGTATCCGTCCACCGCACTGTTGTCAGCCGGCGGCACGTCGGCCGGCACATAGTGGTTTTCGGCAAGTACCCGGCCCAGGGAGTCGGCCAGTGCGACGGTTTCAATCTGCGCAACCACCGGTGCTTCCGACAACAAGTGGTCCAGGGCATCTTCCAGGGGCGTGAGGTTTGGCTTGGCCATCAAGTCTTAACTCCGATCGGGATGTCTTCTGCCTCAGCGCTTGGCGCGCTGTCCAATGACTTCGTTGAGCCGCGACATTGGCTTCTCGGGTTTGCGCAAGACCAGCCCCGCGAAATTGCATGGTGTGTGACGGCTGTCCAGCTGACTGAGGAGAATGCCTTCCCAGCCGGTGCGGCAGGCGCCGGTCGAGCCGGGCAGGCAGAAGATCACCGTGTGGTTTGCCATTCCCGCCATCGCCCGTGACTGCACGGTTGATGATCCGATTTCGGCGGCTGACAGGCGGCGGAATTCCTCACCAAAGCCTTCGATGGTTTTGTCGAGCAAAGGCCTTACCGCCTCCGGTGTGCTATCTCGTTCAAGCAGGCCGGTGCCACCGGTAATGATCACTGCGTGCACCTGTGAATCGGCAATCCAGCCGGACAACAAGGCCCGCACCAGATAGACGTCGTCCGGCAGGATCCGGCGGGCGACCAGGTTGTGGCCGGCTTCGACCACGCTGTCCTCCAGAAATTGCCCGGACGTGTCCTGTTCAGGCCCACGGGTATCGGAGACGGTCAGCAGGGCAACGTTCAGGGGTTTCATTTCGGTACTGGGTACACTGCTCATGGATGGGCTCCATAATCGTTGAAAAGTTGTTATACGCCAGTATCGCCATCACGGGCTTTTAATGGAAGGGAGTAACCCATCAGGGGGAGGCGCCAGCGGCCGGTTGTGGCCGGTTTGGCGTGAAATTGCTGTTAATTTGTGCAGTGCACTTGACATTCGCCAGTCAGGTGGCCGATGATCGCTCTTGCCCGGCGAACGGTTGTTCCCACTCTCTGGCTTCAGTACCTTAAATCCGGACTCCATCTACACCGGTTGCTCCAACTGGCCAGCACCAAGTTCAGCGTTTTTTTACGATCAATACGTTCAGGGGCACCCCTGTCATTCCAATACTCGTTTACTTCCATTCCTGAAAATCCAACAAACTATGAATCTTACTGAACTCAAGCAGAAATCCGTGCCCGAATTGCTCGATATTGCGCAAGAGATGGGCCTCGATAACCTGGCTCGTTCGCGCAAACAGGATGTGATCTTCACAATCCTGAAGAAGCACGCAAAAAGCGGCGAAGACATCTACGGCGACGGCGTACTGGAAATTCTGCAGGACGGCTTCGGCTTCCTCCGTTCCGCTGACGCCTCCTACCTGGCAGGGCCTGACGACATCTATGTCTCTCCGAGTCAGATCCGCCGGTTTAACCTGCGCACGGGCGACACGGTCGCAGGCAAGATTCGCCCGCCCAAAGATGGTGAGCGCTACTTTGCCTTGTTGAAGGTCAGCGAGATCAATTTCGACAAGCCGGATAACGCCCGAAACAAGATTCTCTTCGAGAACCTCACGCCGCTGTTCCCGGACGAGCGCCTGATGCTCGAGGCCGGTAACGGCAGTACCGAGGATCTCTCCTCCCGGGTCCTGGACTTGGTTGCGCCCATCGGTAAAGGCCAGCGCGGGCTTATCGTTTCCCCGCCCAAGGCCGGTAAGACACTGCTGATGCAGAGCATCGCCCAGTCCATCACCCGCAACAATCCAGAGTGCCATGTCATGGTACTGCTGATTGACGAGCGGCCAGAGGAAGTGACCGAGATGCAGCGCACCGTGCGCGGCGAGGTCATCGCCTCCACGTTTGACGAGCCGCCGGCCCGCCACGTGCAGGTTGCTGAAATGGTGATCGAAAAGGCCAAGCGTCTGGTC